>OIYT01000433.1_pt1 | contig 42875 bp, 39 predicted proteins | sample 1588201 | NCBI WGS metagenome assembly OIYT01 (sample SAMN03283260) | human gut metagenome | biome: human-associated habitat; material: feces | host: Homo sapiens | place: USA | collected 2013
CGGTGCATACTGCTGACCTTGCCGTAAACGGAGCCGACCTTGCGCAAATTATAACGGACGGCGCAGAAACTGGCATATTTTTAAAATACCTGCTGGAACGTGTCCGCAGCGGCAATTTGCCCAACGAACGTGCAGCACTGCTTGAAGCGGCAAAACACCGCCAGCAAAAAACATCTGCCAAAGCAGAAATTTAAATTTTATATTGTACCTGCAAATGCAAAGTGCTATACTTAATTTGTATGGGGACGTAGCTCAGCTGGGAGAGCGTACGGTTCGCATCCGTAAGGCCGAGGGTTCAATCCCCTTCGTCTCCACCAAAATCTAACAACAAACCCGCCAGAATTATTTTCTTCTGGCGGGTTTACTTTATTCAGCATATCGCGCAATGGATTTAAATTTACACGTTTTATGTTTATAAAATAAATTTATAGTTTTTGCTACACCCCTTTTATTTCTTGCTATAATCCATTCATAAATATTAGCTTCTTCTTCAAGATATGTATAATATGACCTATTATACAAAAACGTAATCATATCACTTTTCTTCCACAGCGACCCAAATCTGTCTAATTCTTTAATTTGAGGATAAGCATAACCCCCGTCATCAAAAGAATGTGCTATTTTTAACTCCGCAAGCAAAATAACCGGTAAGCGCAGCTCCAATATAGTATCTTTTAGTTTAACTGCTATAAAGTTATATTCTTGTTTGTTTTTAGGATTCTGCGGAATCAGATTAAGATTATCTATTATAACCACCTCAGCACCCAAATTTTCTTTGGCAAATTTAATATTCTTAATAAAATCTGCTAAATTCGATACCGGAATATCAAAAAAGTAAAATTTACTCTTTTGCACGGTTTCAACCGCGTCTACAAGTCGTTTCCATTCCCTCTCACTTAAATTATCACTTTCACCAAAATACTTAATTTCAACTTCCGCCATAATGCCAAGAAGGCTTTTCATTAAACTTCCTTTGTCCTTATCAAAGCTAAAATAAACCACCGTCTTTTTACCAACGCAGGCAATATTGTTTAAAATATTTAATGCCAAAGTAGTTATCCCCATATATGGGCGCCCAGCTAAAACTATTAAATCTGTATCATGAACGCCGCCTTCCATTTCTCTATCCATCTCTATAAAACCGGTTGGAATACACTTTGCGTTTTTCTGTTCAGCAACATCACCTTCAATGTCACGAAAAGCAGTATAGGCAATATCTGACGCAGAGGTGAAATTATCATTCAATACATTTTTAAAATCTGCACTTTCACTCATCTTAATCTTCCTTTGTTAGAAAAGAATTTTCTGCATTATACTTTTCCAATATCATTTTATAGTCGCTTATAGCGTCTTCCAGTGATTTCATTAAAACATCAATACCATCATTTTCTCCAAATTTTACATCATAAATTCCAACAGTCATCCATTTGCCAGTTCTTAAACTTGCCGGTTTAACAAATTTTGTATTTCCATACACATATTTCGTTAAAAATTTATTTTTCAAATCATATGTATTCACTCGTGTATTATTTTCATTATCATTGGCAACTTTTAAACGTATTTCCATATTCGTTTTCTCTGCGCCAATTACAGTTTCTATTTGCAAATACAACCAACATTTATGTTCTATTACTTTACCATCTTTGTCAATTTGATCTACTATAAATAACTCTTTATTTGCATCTTTTAATGGCATATAGAAACATTCAAAACCACCAGCCACGTTTGACACATAACTATAATTGCTCTTAAATTCATGATTATCCAAAAAGTCAGTTTTAGTATGCAAATGATCATAAAATCCATAAACCGCCCACCAACTCCAATCAACAACTGGAAGGGTTTTAAAAGTTTCAACTAAATTTTGCTTGCTATTCCAATAATTGTAATAGGAAATAAAAATCTGGTTGTTTGTTTTATCTACATACTGCTGCATTAAATCAAGCATTTTTTCTCTACTTATTATTTCATAATGTGCTTCTTTAACACTGCTCAAATCGCTCTGGAAACCTGTTTTGTAATAAACTCCTTTTACTATAACAGCATTTTCTTCATGTTTTTTTGCTAATTCTTCAACATATCTGTTTAACTGATTGTCATGTTCAGAAGTGTATGTTTTATCCTCTACAATAATTTTGTAAATCTTTTCTTCGCATTCCACGGTTAATAAAACATCCACATTATCAACCTGGCGCTCAACGTTAAGCAGTTTAAAATTTTTACCTTCAAATTCCGGAACAAACATTTCCAGCATTTTTCTTGCACATTCGTTAAGCGCTGCATCCTTTTCGGCTTCTTCATGTGCGTAAGAAGCAAGCCAGCAAATAAATGCATCCTGCGAAAGTTCGCTCGTAGCATATTCAAATAAATTATTTTTCAGTTCGTTTTTAGCAAATTTTTCATACATAATCCAACACTCCTTTTATCTTTATAATTTAATATGTTCTGTTTTTAATTTCTTTTTCCTCTAAAATTTCAACCATATCACCCTGGCTACGCAGCCACATCTCAATGCCTTTATTAAACATTTCCGCTTCAATCAGCCAGCCTTTTTGATTGTGTTCTAAAATTTTAGCAGTAGGCACTCTGTCTAAAACAGCTTCAAGAGAAGGTCCGTTATAATAAAATTTTATTTTTACAAGTATACCGGTCTGCATAAACTGTATTCGCTTACGAAATTCGCCGTCTTGAAACCGCATTAAGTAATCTACTTTAAAATGTTTATCAGTAACAATTAACTGTTCGATACGGTCAATTCTGTAAATAACCGGCACTAATGTACCGTTTACATAATCGTCAGGAGCCTCTTTATTTGTAAAATACGCCGGCATATAAAAATAATATTCGGAAAATAAAATTGCAACAGGGTTTATTTCGCGTATCACAAGGCTTCCATCCATACGTTTATACCATATTTTAAGTATCGTTTGTTCTGCAATAGCTTTGGCAATTTTGTCTATCATATTTAAAATAGCTTTGCCGTGCGCCGGTTCTCTGTAATTAAAAAGTTCATTTTGAATTATCTTTTTTATATAATCATCCTGTTCTTCCGCTAATGCACTACAACCATATTTATCAAATCTGCCCCAATATCCGTATCCTTCTGCAAATAATTCTTTAATTATAGTTTTTAATTCTTTTTTCGTAAAAGCTTTAGTACCAAGCAATATTTTTATCAATGCTATTGTTGTTGGTACTGATATTGAAGTTATACAATTATTAAGTCTGTATATATTCGGCTTTTTGTCATATACAAGCCTATATTTATGGCTATAATTTTCCAAAAAATATCTAATCGCTTCTAAATCACGCTGAATTGTTTTTAAAGAAACACAGTAAAAATCGGCTTCTTCTTCCTTATCTATAAATCTGCCATCCATTAGTTTGGCATATATTTCAAGCTTTCTGTTATTATTAAAACTTTTCATCATTTTATCACCTTCTTGCTTTTATTATAGCAAAAAAGATGGACTTATAATGTCCATCTTTTTTTGATTTTTCTTTTAATATAGCTTCAAAATCAAAAACTCCCGCACGTAATGTACGGGAGTTTTTTATACTTTTTATTCTTCCCTTTTAGCAAGGCTTACAAACTTGGTAAATTGCTTATGGAAGAACAGGTTTACCGTGCCAACCGGACCATTGCGGTGCTTGGCGACGATAAGTTCCGTTATGTTTTTATTTTCGGTTTCAGGGTTATAGTAGTCTTCGCGGTACAGGAACATTACAATATCAGCGTCCTGTTCCAAAGAGCCGGATTCGCGCAGGTCAGAAAGCATCGGGCGTTTTACCTGGCGCGATTCCACGCTGCGGCTGAGCTGCGACAGTGCGATAATCGGCACATTCAGTTCACGCGCCAGCGCTTTCAGCGAACGGGAAATTTCAGAAACTTCCTGCTGGCGGTCACCGCTTAAATTGCGCTTGCCGCTGCCCTGCATTAACTGCAAGTAGTCGACAACAATTAAATCGAGCCCGTGTTCAGCTTTTAAACGGCGCGCACGGCTGCGCATTTCCATTGCCGTTATGCCTGCCGTATCGTCGATATAAATCTGCGCGGCGCTTAAAGAATCGGCTGTCTGTATAAGCTGAATCCAGTCCTCGTCACGCAGTTCACCGATACGCAGACGCTGCGAATCGATATTTGCTTCGGCGCAGAGCATACGCTGTACAAGCTGCTCCTTACTCATTTCCAAACTGAAAAAGGCTACTACCTTCGGCTTTCCGTCCGTCTGCTTGCCGCTGCGGATAGCAACGTTCTGCACAATGTTCAGCGACAGTGCCGTTTTACCCATGGAAGGGCGTGCTGCCAGAATAATAAAATCACTGCCGTGCAGGCCGCTGGTAAGGTTGTCAAAATCAACAAATCCGGTCGGCAGGCCTGTTAAGCCGTTCTTGTTATTCATTAATGCTTCCAAATCCTTAAAGGAATCCATAACAATGTTGTTAATCGGCACAAAGTCGGTATCCTTTTTGCGGTTGGAAATATCAAGTATTTTCTTTTCGGCGCTGTCAATAATATCGCTTACGTCTTCGCTGCCTTCGTAGCCAAGTTCCGCAATTTCCGTAGCGGAACGCACCAGCTGGCGCAGAATGGATTTTTCTTCGACAATACCGGCGTGATAAACCACATTGGCGGCCGTCGGCACGGAATTAGCCAGCGAAGTAACATAGGCAATGCCGCCAACATCTTCCAGCTTGCCGTTCTTTTTTAAAACTTCGGTTACCGTTACCAAATCGACTGCTTCATTGCGGTTATAAAGTTCCAGCATGGCGTTAAAAATAACCTTATGCGCCTCGCGGTAAAAATCTTCGGAGCGCAGTTTTTCCATTACTTTGGCAATGGCTTCCCTTTCAAGCAGCATTGCGCCCAAAACGGCCTGTTCCGCCTCTATGTTCTGCGGTGGTACTCTGTCAATCATGGCAAACGCCTTATTCTGCCGCTACGGTTACGGCAAACTCGGCAGAAATTTCCGGGTGCAATTTGGCAACAGCGGTGTATTCGCCAGTGCCTTTTACAGCGCCCTTCAGTTCTACCTTGCGGCGGTCAATATCAAGTTTGGTCTGTTCAATTAATGCTTCGGCAACGTCTTTACTGGTTACGCTGCCAAACATTTTGCCGTTTTCGCCAACGCGCACTTTAACAACTACGTGTACTTTTTTCAGCTGTGCTGCCAGCATTACAGCTTCATCCTTACGCTGAGCGGCACGGTGTGCCTGCGTTGCCTGGTCTTTTTTAGCCTGGTTTAAGTTGGCTGCGTTGGCTTCCTTTGCCATTTTGCGCGGCAGCAGGTAGTTGCGGCCATAGCCTTCTGCGGTTTCTACAATATCACCTTTTTTGCCTAAATTTTTAACGTCCTGCAGCAGAATCACTTTCATTATTATCATTCTCCTCTAACTGTTTTTTCGCTAACGCGATAATTTGTTTTTTAACTTCTTCAACACTGATATTTTTAAGCTGTACGCCGGCTACTGTCTGATGTCCGCCGCCGCCCAGTTCTTCCATAATAATCTGTACGTTAACGGTACCGTCGCTGCGGGCGCTTACGCCCAAAGAACCGTCAACGGAATATTCGGTTATAACAACGCTCATGCAAACGCCGGTAATATTAATCATTGTATCGGCTGCCTGAGCCGCAATAACAGACGATTTAACTTCTTTCGGCGCATTTTCGTAAACAGAAATCACCATGCCCGGTTCCGGCATTTCGGCTTCTGCCACCAGGCGTGATTTAACCTGTACGGAATCAAGGTCGTCCTTAAACAGCTGGCGCACCATATTCGGGTCGGCACCGCTGCGGCGCAGAAGCGCTGCCGCTTCAAAGGTACGCTCTCCGGTCTGCACGGCAAAGTTTTTGGTATCAACAACAATACCTGCATAAAGCGCAGTTGCCTCGCCTTTGGTAAATTCCAGCCTGTCGTTAAAGTAGCCCACAAGCTCCGTTACCAGTTCGCTTGTAGATGACGATGACGGTTCCATATATTGCAGCGTGGTGTTTTTAATAGCGTCTTCCGCACGGCGGTGATGGTCGATAATAATGCGCCACGGAATAGCATCCAGCACCTTCTGGCTGGCACAGAGCATTTTGCGGTGATGGTCAACCAGAACCAAAAGCGACTTGGGCGAAATATGCTTCAGCGCTTCTTCTTCCTCTACCATAATGTCCGCATAAACATCGTCTTCATCCATCAGTTTCATATCGTTGCTGCGCAGCGTTTCGGCAATTTGGCGCACCGATTCGTTCTGCCCGCTGACAACAATATAGGTTTCCTTGCCAAGGCTGCGGGCCATTTTTGCCATGCCGATAGCACTGCCGATAGCGTCGAAATCTTCCATTGTATGGCCCATTACAAAAACCTTTTCGGCCGAAACCATCAGTTCATGCACTGTATGCGCCACAATGCGGGCACGCACGCGCGTGCTTTTGGCCGTAACGGTTGTAATGCCGCCAAAGAACTGTAAACTGCCGCCTATTGCCACAACAACCTGGTCGCCGCCGCGCCCGAGCGCCAAATCAAGCGCTTTGGCAGCGTTAAGGCTTACTTCTTCCAGGCTGCGGCCGTCGCAGGCAATGCCCACGCTGATAGTAGGCGTAATTTTATTGCCTACCTGTATTTCATGTATCTTATCCAAAACAGGGAACTTCTTTTCCATTAAGTCCTGCAAAGAAGCCTGGTTGATGCCAACCAGAAAACTTTCTTTATTGTTGGCAAGAATAAAGCCGTTTTCTTCTTCGGCCCATTTGCTGAGGACTTCGTTTACTTCGCCGGAGATATTGGCGCGCGTGCTTTCGCCCATGCCTTTGGTTACGTCTTCGTAGTTATCAAAACGCACGTAAGCAAGGCAGAGTTTTTCGTTGGCGTATTTCTGGCGCAAAAGCTCAAAATCCGTAACATCCGTTAAATAAAATATCAGGCTGTAGCCTTTGCTTTCTTTTTTACCGGCCCTTTCGCCTGCCAGCACACGGCAATGGCGCAGGCGGTAATAACGGCCGTTAATTAAAAGCAGGCGTTCGCCGTCTTTAATGCTTAAAGCGTCAAAGGCGTTTTCCGGCAGGTCAAAAATTTCTTCCGGACGTTTGCCGTCTACATTTTTCACTCCGGCAAAACCGGCATATTCCACAAACAGCTCGTTTTTCCACTGTAATTTGCCGTCCTGGCCGAATACGGCCATGGCCACGTCAAGGTTTCTTACGGCATAATGGCTGGTGCGCTCAATATTGCGCACAATGGTATCAAGGTAGCCGTTAAACTGCACTTCTTTGCTGTAAAACTGCCGTCTGGCATACCAGTAAAAGCAGCCTATCGCCGCAAGGCCAACGGCAAGCCACCACCAGCCGTAAAAGGCCAGTACAACAGTAAAGCCAACGATGATGCCTAACGGCACTTTCATATCATTCCAGAAGTTCCAGATTTTGTTAAACATTTTACCCGCTCCCTTTACAGGCTGCGTTCTTTTAAATTACGATTGTCAAAAACAGATTCAAACGCACCCAGAAGTACAATAAATGTAGAAACCAACTGCACCGACAATGCCAGCACTACGCTTACTGCTCCCAGCCATAAAGGCTTGCCGTTTTTCTCAAGCCACCAGTAAATTACAGCCCAGCCCTGAAATAGAAAGGCTACGCTGGTTACGGTTTGAATATTGATGGCAATTTCAAAAGCCAGCTTCGGAGCGTCCGGATAAGTTGCCATAAAGCCCATGGAAAGCGCAAAAGGCCAGATTAAATATTCAGATACACGCCAGTTTTTAAACGGCGGCAGGGGCGCAAAAGCAACGCCCATTTTTGAAAGCACTTTACGCGAGCCCATATAATTGGCAAAAGCAATTATCGGCGAACATACAATAAGCGAGCCGGGCAGGATTAAGCGGATAAGCTTAATCATATCTTTATTGGACTGCACAGCCGCTGCAATTTGCTCCTCACTCATTCCGGCAGCCCTGTAATAACCCGGAGTTTCATTTAAGGCTTCTTCAAGGCCGCTGAACATTATATCCACGGGATTGGTGCCCATTACAAGCATTGCCAGCCCCATGCTTAATAAAATGGAAACAAAGGTTGCCGCAGAACTATATACCAGAGTTTTGGCAGGCGTGTAACCGCGGTACATGCACTCGCCCAGCGCCAGCCCCAAAAGGCCGAACATGGCCATTACGGAAAGAGCCTGCACCGGCCCGAGCAGCGAACCTATAACCGCGCCCGCTACAATTAAAGTCATTATGCTCCAGCGCAGTCCGTTGCGCATGCCGCAAACCGCTACCGGAACTGCCCACAGAAAATTAAAAATAACGCCAAGCACCGGCAGATAAGTGCCGAGTATAGCAAACAAAACGGCAATAGCCGCCAAAATACCGGCTTCTACCATTTCAGAAGTTTTTCTTACCAAAATATTCCTCCTTATATCAACGGGCATACGCCCACATAATTATATTTTACAGCAAAAAGGCAAAAAAGCAAAGTAAAAGTAAGCTGCAAAAAACCTGTAAAATTAGTTTAATCAATGTTACAATGAATATAATTAAAACAAAAAGGAGCTGACACAATGGCTGACGCTAAAATCTGCGGGCGTTTCGCCCCTTCACCCAGCGGCAGAATGCACCTCGGCAATATATTCTGCGCACTTTTGGCCTGGCTGAGCGCACGCGCGCAAAACGGCAGCATGATTCTGCGCATTGAAGATCTCGACACTTCGCGCTGCACGGAAGAAAAAGCGCGCCTTTTAATGGATGACCTTCTGTGGCTGGGGCTCGACTGGGACAGCGGTGCCTTTCCCGGCAAAGCGCCGGATGAATTTTACCAAAGCCGCCGCAGCGGAATTTATAAAGAGTTTTTTGAAAAACTGGCCGCCCAAAATTTAATTTACCCCTGTTTTTGCAGCCGCGCCGAGCTGCACGCCGCAAGCGCACCGCACACAAGCGACGGGCAGTTTATTTACCCGAGCACCTGCCGCAATTTAACGCAAGATGAACGCCGCAGTAAAATGCAAAGCCATAAACATTCCTGGCGCATTAAAGTGCCGGATGAAAGCATTACCTTTAACGACAGGCACTACGGCAGGCAGAGCCTGAACCTTGCCCGCGAATGGGGTGATTTTATCGTGCGCCGCAGCGACGGCATTTATGCCTACCAGCTGGCCGTTGTTATTGACGATGCGCTTATGGGCGTTACGGAAGTAATACGCGGGCGCGACCTGTTAAGTTCTTCCGCGCCGCAGCTTTATTTATACAGGCTTTTGGGCTTTAAGCCGCCGCAATTTGGGCATTTGCCGCTTTTAACCGCGCCCGACGGCCGCCGCCTTGCCAAACGCGATATGGATTTGGACATGGGCGCTTTGCGCAGCCGGTATACGCCGGAAGAAGTTATCGGCAGGCTCGCCTTTTTAGCCGGGCTGATTGATAAAGAAGAACCTGTAAAAGCGGCAGAACTTCTTCCTTTATTTGACTGGCAGAAAACACCAAAGGAAAACATTACCGTTACTAACTAAAAAATCCTCCGCCACAAAGCGGAGGATTTTATTTTTTAACGAACGTTAAATACCTTGCCCGGATTCAAAATTCCTTTCGGGTCAAGCGCAGCTTTAATAGCACGCATCATTTTCATTTCGACAGGGTCGGTATATTTTTCCATAGCGGGCAGCTTCTTGGCGCCAATGCCGTGCTCGCCGCTCAGGCGTCCGCCAAGGCTGTAAACATAAGCATAGGCTTCGGCGTGGAACTCGCTGAGCTGTTTTTCCCATTCTTCTTCGCTTAAATCACATTTCAGAATCTGGAAATGCAGGTTGCCGTCACCGGCATGTGCCAAGCACAACAGTTTAAAGCTGTATTTTTTTGAAACTTCGTTAAGATGTTCAATGCACTCGGCAATTTTATCAACCGGCACAACCAAATCGTCCGAAGTGCTGATAAGGCTCAGCACGCGGGTGGATTCCAGGCAGTTGCGGCGGATTTTCCATACGCGCTCGTCAGCTTCCAGAACATCGGTTGCGCCGCTTTCGGTGCAGATTTCGTCAAGCTGCTCCATTTTGCTTTCCAGTTCTTCTTCGTTAAAGGTTTCAACCGTAATAATTACATAATAACCGTCCTCGTAATGCGGCAGTTTAAGTTCGCAGTAATCGCTGGCGCTGCGTACAAAGCCGTTGTCCATAAACTCAACGCTGGTCGGGTTCAGACCTGCTTTAATCAGGTTCGGCACAACGCCGATGGCTTTGTCAAGTTCGGTAAAGATAGCAAGGATATCCAGTTTATAAGGGCACAGCGGCAAAAGTTTAAGAGTGGCCTTGGTAATAATGCCCAAAGTGCCTTCGCTGCCCATTACAAGCTGTTCCAGGCAGTAGCCGGTGCTGTTCTTTTTAAGGGTGGAGCCAAGCGTTACAATATCGCCGGTAGGGGTAACAACTTCAACAGAGTAAACCTGATTGCGGGTAGTGCCGTAACGCACAGCCTTGTTGCCGCCGGCGTTGGTTGCAATATTGCCGCCGATTAAGCAGCTGTCGGCGCTGCACGGGTCGCCTGCATACAAAAAGCCTTCTTTATTGGCATATTCCTGAATTTCCAAAGTTCTGGCACCGGCTTCAACAACCATGTACATGCCTTCTTTGTTAAGTTCAAGAATTTTATCCATGCGTTCCATTAAAAGCACAATGCCGCCGCAAACAGGCACTGCACCGCAGGATACGCTGGTACCGGCGCTGCGCGGGGTAACCGGCACGTCAAACTCGTTGGCAATTTTCATAACTGCTGCCACTTCTTCGGTATTGGCAGGCATTACAACTACTTCAGGCAGATGATGGTAATGCGGGTCGGTTTCTTCATCCGTTTTGTATTTATCAAGAGTTTCGGGGTCGGTCATTACATATTCAGCGCCTACTGCTTTGCGCAGAGCCTCCAGTACTTCTTCGGTGACCGGTTTGTAGTTCATCATTTTCTCAAATCCTTTCTGCTGTCCTTCATTTAAGATTTTTAATCTACATTAAAAATCTTACCGGGGTTCAAAATACATTTTGGGTCCATGGCTTTTTTAATGGTGCGCATTAAATTCAGTTCGCCCGGGCGGGTATATTTTTCCATTTCGGCAAGTTTCTTGGCACCAATGCCGTGTTCACCGGCAAGGCGTCCGCCAATGCTGTAAGCATAGGTATAAACTTCGTCATGGAATGCCTGTACGTTATTTTCCCATTCTTCGTCGGTCAAATCGCATTTGCACAATACAATATGCAGGTTGCCATCGCCTACATGGGCGCAGATAAGCGGTGTGAACGGATATTTTTCGCCGGTTTTCATAACAAATTTAACCGCATCGGCAACTTTATCGCGCGGCACAACAACGTCGTCCGTAAGGGATACGAGGCTGATAAGGCGCACGCTTTCCTGGCAGTTGCGACGCATTTTCCAGATACGTTCGTCTGCTTCCAGCACTTCTACCGCGCCTGCTTCGGTGCAGAGTTCGTCAAGGCGTTCCATCTTCATATCCAGTTCGTCTTCGTTGTAGGTTTCAACGGTAACGATTACATAAATGCCATCCTCATAATGCGGCACATTTTTATATTCGCAGTAATCTGCGGTGGTGCGTACATAGGTATTATCCATGTATTCAATGCTGGTCGGGTCAATGCCTGCCTTTAAAAGCATCGGCACCAAATCAATAGCTTTGTCCGGGTCGGTAAACACGGCAACAAGGTCGAACTTATACGGGCACAGCGGCAAAAGCTTAAGAGTTGCTTTGGTAATAATGCCCAAAGTACCTTCGCTGCCCATAATAAGCTGTTCCAGGCAATAGCCGGTAGAACATTTTTTCAAACGTGCGCCAACTTCAATAATTTCACCGGTCGGGCTTACAAATTCAATTTCATGTACCTGGTCGCGGGTAGTGCCGTAACGCACTGCCTTATTGCCGCCTGCGTTAGTTGCAAGGTTGCCGCCGATTAAGCAGCTGTCGGCGCTGCACGGGTCGCCTGCATAAAGATAACCTGCTTCGTTGGCAACACGCTGAACTTCAATAGTAGGCACACCGGCTTCGGTAACAAGATACATGCCTTCGGTATTCAGCTCGATAATTTTATTCAAACGTTCCATTAAAAGCACAATGCCGCCGCAAACAGGAATTGCACCGTCGGCAAGGCTCGTGCCTGCGCTGCGTACGGTAACGGGCACATCAAATTTATTGGCAAGTTTCATAATTTCCGCAATTTCCTGGGCAGAAGCAGGCTTTACAACAACTTCCGGTTTGTGGAATTTACGCGGGTCGGTTTCTTCGTCAGTCTGATAGTGTTCCAGTGTTTCAGCGTCAGTCATAACGTATTCAGGGCCTACAACACCTTTTAATGCTTCAATTACTTCTTCGGTAACAGGAGCATAAGTTTTCATACTTCATCATCCTTCCATAACTGCCGCCCAAATGGCAGGCAGTAAAATACATATCTTTAATAATTATAATACAAAACTGCATGAATTTCAAAATTACAAACGCCAAAGTAAACAAAAATCCCTGCTAAAAAACAGGGATTTTAAAAATTTTACATTGAATTAAAAATTGCGCTGGTAGCTGATGCCGATAATTTTGGTATAACTGTCGTGCGTATGGGCGCGGCCGCCATTTGCTGCTGTATCGCCTTCACTTCTAAACTTAAACTGCAAATCTCCTACGTCCATCCAGCCCAAGGCGATTGCCAGTGTCTGGTCTTTATCGTTATAGCGTGCGCCGATGGAATAAGTTTTTCTGTTGCCGGTCGGCACCATAAAATCGCCGCCGTCATACGGAATGGAAGATTCATCATAAGCAAAGCCTGCCATCAGCGTATATTTATCGCTTAACTTATGCTCCACGCCTATAGCATAACGCCAGCCATCATCCCAGTTTTTAGGATTGTTTTGCGGTCCATCAAAACCATACCCTACATTACTTAACATAATATTAAGGTTTTTATAGGTATCCCAACCTGTACGTACAGCGTTTAATTCCACGCGGGTTTTATCGTTAAACTTATGGCTGTAACCGATATGCCACGACTCCGGCAGCGTTACCTCGCCGTAAGCATCGCCAGAAAGAGTTACAGGACCATTATACGCATGAAAATCAGCTTCCATAGAATGCTTGATGCGGCTGCGGTATACTACGCCGATTTCATTCTTATCATCAAAAGCATAATTGGCAGCAGCATTCCATCCTAAAGCGTAACTCTCGCCCTTAGTATGTGTTGGTCCAACACCCATCCCCTTCATATACGCCATATTCTTTTCCATAGTCAGGCGCACATAGTTTACCTCTGCACCAATAGCCGCGCTCCATTTGTCATCAAACTTATGCGCAAAAGTCGGCGTAACGCTAACGCCATCCAAACGGGAAACAAAAGCGTTTGTAGAAACCTGTGAATTGCGTTCAAATTCGGACACCATAGCAAAGCGGCTGAAAGCACCTATGCCGAACCAGTCTTTGTCATTCAGTTTTTTTACATAATAAGTGCCGGGAGCAAAACCAAAATGTACACGGTTATGTCCGCTTTCAAGTAATCTATCATTTTCGCCATACAAATCATATTCGCCGTGCGGGCTAAGGTAGGTTGCGCTTACCTTAAACGCCTCGCCGTCCACCTTAGTGATAGATGCCGGGTTGTAAGCCACGTTAGCAGCATCGCCTTCAGCAAACATACGCGCCCCACCCATGGCAACGCCTTCGGCACTCCATTCGTTAATGGCAAAGCCTTCTGCCCCGGCAGCCTGCGGTAAGCCCAAAGCACATAAAATACCTAATGCTAAAACTTTATTTTTTAAATTCACATCGTCACCTCTGTTAAAATTATTAGCAGCTGGTACTATTGTAACAGATTTGTGAATTTTTAACTACAAAAAAATACGCCCCTGCATTAATAAGGGGCGTACAAAGTCTTTATTTATCGTCGATACCGCGGCGCAGCACTATCGGGCGCTGCTTTTCCCACGGTTTATACTGCACGGTGCTGCAAAATTCATAGGCTTTATAGCGTTTTGCGGCGTCTTCTTCCGCTGCGGCTTTAGCCAGGTCACGTTCTGCAATATCGTTTTGCGGGTAATACTTAAAGGCTTCGGCGTAAATTTCACTTGCTTTAGCGTCATCGCCTGCGTTATGCGCATTTTCTGCCAAAAACTTCAGTGCAAAATATTTATACGGGTTCACACCGTTGTTGTCCTTTTCAGCTTCAACCATTGCCTTGGCTTCATCAACAGCCTGCTGCGTTTTTCCTGCTTCGCTCAGCACCATCAGCCTGCGGTAAAACATATCGCCGCGGGCGCAGCTGTGAAAGCTGTGTTTATAAGCACGGCTCAGGTCATACGCTTCTTTTAAATAGGTAAGGGCTGCTTCTTCGCTTTTTGCCAGTTTCCAAACTATTTCAGCAATATCGCGCAGACACAAAACCTTGTGTTCCGCTTCGCTTAAACCATATTCAGGGTCGTCATCCATATTGGGCTCTACATTTACAACAGTGCTTAAAACACGCATTGCGCTTTCGGTATCGCCCATCCAGTAAAGCGCGCGCCCTACAATCGAGCGGCAGCGCCAGTCGTTATAATCCTGTATCATGCCTACCGGCACAGGGTATTCTCCGTTAGCCAAACGGGAAACATAACCCATCCATTCCTGTTGGTCCATATTATCTGCCTCCTGTCAGTCTGCTTTATTTAATTGTACCATAATAAAATATTTTTGGCATAAAAAAGGGCTGCCGCACACATGGAAAGATGTGCGCACAGCAGCCTAAAATAAGGGAAAGCGTTAGTTAAGGCAATGTATAAAAACATCATTGCACAATGCAAATTATACACTGCTAAAAGAAATTTGTCAAGTATTTCTATAATTTATTGAAATTATTAATTTTTTGTAACATTTTCGGTGCAGCCGCATAACATAAACGCACTAACAGCTAAAATATTCTTTCTTTTACTGCGCTTTTAAAAGCTGCGGCGCCATTAATGTTTCCTTTACATCTTCCCATACAACAAAATTGGCCTTGCTGAAGCCGTTAAAAGTTGTTGCCGATGCCGATGTATAAGCCCCGCAGATAGGCACAAGGATTAAATCGCCTTCTTCCTGGCGCACTGTCATTTTACCGCGGAACATAATGTCGAGCGAATCGCAGCTTGGGCCTGCAAAAGTAGCGGCCACCTGCTCGCCTTCTTTAAAGCTGATAAGTTTAAAGTCCCACTGGTCAAAAAGCACGCCGGAAAAAGTTCCGTAAAGGCCTTCATCAAGGAAATACCACGGCTGCCCGCCGCGCTCCGTTACACCGATAACACTGGTAATAAGGTTTACTGCCGTGCCGCAGATAAAACGCCCGGGCTCTGCCCAGATTTCCACTCCCGGAAAATCTTCGTCAAGGCGTGCGTTAATCTGATTGAGCATTTCCTGCAAATTAAAGCGTACTTTCGGTTCGGGAATGGGGAATCCCCCGCCGATATCCATAATGCGCAGCTGCATGCCTGCCGCCGCTGCTTCTTCAAAAATTTCACGCGCAATATCAAGCGCATACAAATACGGGTCGGCACTCGTAGTCTGGCTGCCTACATGAAAGGCAATACCGGCAGCGTCAAGCCCTGCATCCCTTGCTTTCAGCAAAAGTTCCAAAGCCTGCTCACGGGCGGCGCCGAATTTTTTATTCAAATCGACATGTGCCGAACTGTTATCTATCCTGATGCGCAAAAGTACCGTTGCACCCGGGCACTCACGCGCCATTTTATCTATTTCGCCTGCGCTGTCAAAAGTCATCTTGCCAACACCTGCATTACGGCAGGCACGCAGCCCGTTTACCGTTTTCATCGGGTTGGCGTAAATCATCCTGCTGCCGTCAACGCCAAGGGAACTTAATTCCATAATTTCCCCGTCGGAAGCAACGTCAAAGTTAGAGCCAAGGTCACGCATCAGTTCCAAAATACGCCTGTGCGGATTGGCTTTAATCGCATAAAAAACTTTAACGCGCGGCAGATGTGTGCGCAAAAGGCGGTAATTTTTTTCAATCTGCTCCAGCGAAAGCACCAGAAGCGGAGTACCATATTCCTGGGCCAGCGCCTCGGTTTCTTCTTTGTTAAGCCTGAAATATTTTTCTTTTTTCATATCCACTCTCCCCTTGCCTGAGCATTAATTAACGTATATGATTGTACCACAATTTTCAGAAAGTACAATAGGAAAATGAAAGAAATTACAAAATTTTAAAGGAGTTGCGCCCAAAACTTTAATAATCGCTGATAGCGGCAATTTTAAGCGGAAAAATCCCTAAATTTTACAGTTTTTTAATCTTTTTTCATTCCACCAAATATTGTGGCACGGCAAAGATCCTTAAGCAAAATACGGCAAAATAAAACGCTATTTCAATATGCCAAAACTTTCTGTCCACTTTTTCTTTACTATTATATTAGCCTTAAAATCAATCTTATCTTAAAAAATAAAATAAAAAAACACCTGCAAATAATGCAGGTGCGCATATTTTCTGGAGCGGGTGACGAGACTCGAACTCGCGACACATAGCTTGGGAATTTTCAATATGAAAGAATTATATAATTTATGAGTAATATTTTTCCTTTTTATTATAAAAATATCAGTTTAAACCGTAATTTGTGTAAACTTTTTATTATGTTTCAAAGCAGTTAAATTAGAATTAGTCACTATTTTGTCTTACTATTTGTTTATAATTTCATATGTTTTCAACAATTCAAATTCGTTAATATTTTAAAAGTTTGTGCATTTCATAGCATAAACTTTGTTTTTTTTAGAGTTTGTGCTATAATTTACATAAGGCAGGTGTAAAAAATGATTAGCAACCAAATTTTAAAATCAAGAAACGGTTATTTAAATAAATTGATCGCTTTTAAAGATACAGAGCCTGTAAAAATAATTACCGGCATCCGCCGCTGTGGTAAATCCAGTTTGCTAAAGCTGATGATTAAATATTTACAGGAACAAGGCGTTGCAGATAACCAAATACTGTCCATGAATTTTGAATCTATGGCTTTTAGGAATATGACAGCGCAGGAATTTTACAGTTATGTTAAAGAGCATATCAATACAGAAAAACGCTCGTATCTCTTTTTTGATGAACTTCAGCGCATAGAAGGTTGGGAAGATGCTGTTAATTCTTTCCGTGTTGATTTTGACTGCGATATTTATATAACCGGTTCTAATGCCTATTTGCTCTCGTCAGAATATGCCACCTATCTTTCCGGACGCAGCGTTGAAATTAAAATGCTGCCGCTCTCTTTTGCAGAATTTCTTGATTTTCACGGGTTTAAGATAGAAGAAGCTACCGGTGCCTTTGGCGGCAAACGTAAAATTATTAAAGACAAAAACGGTATTAGCTATGAACCGGCAGAAGCCTTTAATGCTTACTTGCTTTTTGGCGGTATGCCTGGCATTGCCGATATAGGTCTTGAAATGGACAAAGCTATGGCACTATTGGACGGAATTTATTCAACAGTAGTAATAAGAGATATACTGGAAAGGGAAAAGCGTAGGGGGCAAAAACGTATTACTGATGCTGCTTTGTTACGTAAAATAATCCTTTTCCTTGCAGATAATATTGGCAGCAGTATTTCTGCTACATCAATGGCAGGTACGCTTAGCAATGAAGGATTAATAGATACAGAAACACGTAAAGGCAAACCCAGTACACACACTGTCCAGTCTTATGTAAACACTTTAACTGAAAGTTACTTTTTTTATGAAATTAAACGATTTGATATAAAAGGCAAAGAATTTTTAAGAACTCTTGGCAAATATTATATTGTCGATACCGGACTTAGAACCTATTTGCTTGGAAACCGTGACCGTGATAGAGGACACATTTTAGAAAATGTTATTTACCTTGAACTTTTGCGGCGTGGTTACGATTTAGCCGTTGGCAAGGTTGATAATACCGAAGTTGATTTTATAGCAACAAAATATAACGAAAAATTATATATTCAGGTAACGGAAAGTTTGCAAGGAGAAGAAGTACGCAATCGTGAATTAGCACCGTTGGAAAAAATACGCGATAATTACGAAAAGATTGTGCTATCTATGGATTTAAACAATGACGCTAATTATAATGGCATTAAATCATTAAACATACTTGATTGGCTGTTAGAAAACAATTAACATTTTTATTTATACTAAAACCGCGAAGTTTAAGTTGCTTCGCAGTTTTTCTTATATGTTCAATCTGTTCAATAAGTCATATATGTTTAATTTTTGAAAAGCTAATATTTTTACAGGATAATAGAGTTCACTTAACTTGCCTCTAAAATCGTCATAAATGCCTTTAAAAACATTTTATGTTAAATCGCGAACATTTATGCCACTCTGTTTTTTAACGCCTTAGACAGCACTTTTTTAAGATGATTTATCGTTTCTGGAATAAAAAATAACGGGCATGTTATCATTGCTGAAATTTTGCCCGTCATTTGAGTAGTATTCTTTTGGCTTTTGAATAGTGTAGGTTACAATACATATGTTCAGCTGAAAAATAAAAGAATGAGATTGGCTTTTTGTGTTCTATTTAAGCAGCTAAAAATTTATAATAGTCGTTATTACAATATTTTCAGTGCCACCATTAATGGCTTACTCCTTTGTAGGTTCTCAAAATTATTTGTCGCTATCATTATCTTAAAAAGTGGTAAAAGTTTCGAAGAATTATTATAGTTTGCTTAAAAAGTATATGATATAATAAAAATCAGAAAATATAGTTTTATTTTTATATTCTTGTGGGAGTGGTTTATTTGAAAAAGATGTTTCTTATAGCTGTAAGCATAATTATGGCTGCGGCAATTATTTTAGTTGCATATGGTTCATTTTTAAACTATGAAAGTGAAAGAGTTATAAATTTGAGAATGGAAAACAGAATACTTGATTTAAAAGGCGCAAGAGCCAAAAACAGTACTTTCTTGCCTGTCTGGCATATAGATAGTTTGCGTTTAACTGCTGAACATATGACTGATGCTATTTCAAGGCAGGAAGGTATTTTGGAAGAAGTTTTTGTTGAAGAAAATGATTATGTAACGAAGGGCCAACCTATATGCCGCATCGGTAATGAGGATATTCCGATTCAGCTTGCGCAGATTGATGTTAATATTGCTAAAGCAAATGCTGTTGTAACGCGTTATAAAAACTCTTATGAACGTTATAAAAAGTTACGTGATTTTGGTGCAGTTTCGTTAGAGCAGTATGAAGAAATAGAAACAAATTATAAGGCTGCTTTGGAAGAAGTAAAACAATTGCAATTACAGCGCGAACAGTATGAAATACAGCAAAGAAGGCTTGTTGTAAACGCTCCGCTTAATGGTGAAGTATTAATGCTGTACAAAAATGCCGGCAGTTTTCTTACTACTGGTGCTTCGGTAGCTTTGATTGGTGATTTTTCAAATCTGGAGTTTACTGACGTTGTAAACGATGATGAGTTAAACCGTTTGGGTGATTTAAGTTTACCGGGTGAACTGGTTATTAACAAAAGAGATTTAGATAAAATATATAATAACAGTTACAACCAGGGCAACAAAGGTATTATGCAAAAATTTAATGTAAAAATTACAGCTGTTGAACCGCCGCTGGAAGTAGAAGCAGATATGCGTACTGTGCATTGGAGTGTGGATAATAGCAGTGGATTGCTTGAGCCGAGGCGTTATCAGGATGCAACGATTTATGCGGTAAAAGAACGGCAGAATCTTTTAATTCCTAAAGAAGCATTAATTGATAATTTAAAAGATAAGGTTTTTGTGTGGGATGAAAAAACGCAACAGTTAGAATTAAGAAACATAATAACCGGTACATCTGATGAAAATTTTATAGAAGTTTTAAGAGGATTGGACGTAGGAGAAATTGTTATAATATCAGGAAAAGAAGGGCTTAAAGAGGGGCAGAAGGTCAGTGTGGATATAGAAAGCGGTGAAATTGATGGATAACGGAAATAATTTGTTTAGTAAAGAAGCAATGGAAAAGCTTAAATCTCCCGAAAAGCTGGATTCCTTACTTGAAGTTACCAATCCTGTTGGCTGGATGGCTTTAGCCGCAATGGTAGTTATGATTTTTTCGGTTATCATGTGGTCAATTTTTGGCGCAATGGTAGTTAAAGTGGATGGTGTAGGTATTTTGCTTGACTCTGCCGGAGTAGTCAGTGTAACGCCGGTTTCAAGTGGGAGGATTACTGAAGTTTATGTACGGCCGGGAATGACGGTGCGTAGTGGGGATTTACTTGCTGTTATTGAACAACCAGAGCAAAGTGTTCAGACAAATGTAGCAAGAACAAATATGCACCTATCTGAAAGCCGGAGAGAAGCGCTGGCAAATGTATCACAATATGATGCCAAACTGTTTCAGCATGATGTTAGCTCTTTAGTATTCAGTGATTATACCGGTGTTATTGCTGAGGTATCCGTTATGCCGGGAACTGTTGTTTCTGCCGGAACTTCTATATGTACAATACGCAGAAGTGAAAAACGTGATGATATTACCGGCGTTTTTTATGTGCCTATTAGTAATGCAAAACGTATTGAACCCGGTATGACGATTCAATTATCGCCTAATGGTGTCGACAGCAGTGAAGATGGGAATTTACTGGCGGTAGTGCGTTCAATATCACAATATCCTGTTTCTGCTAATGCAATGCTGAAAAAACTTGCAAATCAGCAGCTGGTGCAATGGGTATTAGGCAAAGCTGATAATGCCGTTATGGAAATAACTTTTGATTTAGTAAAAGATGAGAATTCGGAATCAGGATATTTGTGGACTTCTATTGTTGGCAGGCATAAGCCTGTTACGCCGGGGAGCATTTGTACCGGTTCGGTAATAGTTGACAGCAGACCGCCTATTGAAAAGGTATTTTATAAATTTAGTCAATGGCTTAGGAGCAGATAATTATGTGGCCTTTTACTAAAGATAAAAGAATCGAAAGAGTAAAAACACCTACAATTTTACAAATGGAAGCAGCTGAATGCGGTGCGGCTTCATTAAGTATTATTTTGGCTTATTACGGCTTGTGGATTCCGCTTGAAAAAATGCGTCAGGAATGCGGAGTAAACCGCGATGGTATTTCTGCACGCAATATAGTAAGAGCAGCAAAATTAAGAGGCTGTAATGCTGTTGGTTATCGCTGGCCGGCAGCAAAATTAAAGACGGCGGAGTATCCGCTTTTAATCCATTGGGAATTTAATCACTTTGTTGTATTGGAAGGGATAAAAAACGATAAAGTTTATTTAAATGACCCGGCAGTAGGGCACCGTATTGTACGTTTTAAAGATTTCCTGACAAGTTATACTGGTATTGCACTTGAAATACGCCCTGATGCAAACTTTGTTAAAGATGGCAGTAAATATGATATCATTTCAGTAATATTCCAAAAATTAAAACATGATAAATGGTCTGCAGCTTTTATTATGATAGTTTGTGCTTGCTTGGTTATACCTGGACTTGCAACACCTGTTTTTGATGAGATTTTTTTGGACGATATTTTAACAGGGAAACATAAGGATTGGATGTTTAATTTGGTAGTTGCTATGGTTATTACATTTGTCATTCAATCTATTCTGGTTTTCTTGCGCGAATGGTGTTTAACTAAATGGCAGACACGGCTAACGATATCAGATTCTTCAAAATTTTTTTGGCATGTTTTGCAGTTGCCGATGGAATTTTTTCAGCAGAGATTTGGTGCTGAAGTAGCTTCTCGTGTAGCTTTTAATGAATCTGTTGCTTCTGTTTTAACGGGTTCGGCAGCAACAGCGGTATTAGATTTTTGTATAGCAGTGTTTTATTTGATTTTGCTATTTCAATACAATGGTACCTTAACTATTATTGGTTTATCATTTAGTTTAATCAGTGTATTGGTGTTTTTTATAACAAGAAGCAGGTTGCTCGAATTATCAATGAAAGTTCAACAGGATGTTGGTAAAGAATGTGGTGTTGCGATGAACGGTCTGCTGATGATAGAAACTTTGAAAGCCAATGCTAATGAAAATGAATTTTTTACCAAATGGGCAGGGTATCGGACAAAAGTTTTAATAGGTACCCAAAAAATAACTTTATATAATACTACTATGCAAATGCTGCCGCTTTTATTAAGTGGTATAAATACAGCTTTGATTATGACTGTTGGCGGTTTTGCAATAATGGATGGTGTTATGACTGCCGGTATCTTTATGGCTTTTCAAAATTTAATGGGTAATTTTCAGACTCCGTTTAACAATATTTTAAATTTGGCTGATACTTTGCAAACTACAGAAATGCAAATGAAACGATTAGATGACGTTATGCGTTATAAAAAAGATGCGTTAAATTATCCGGAAGATGAGACACCGATAAGCGGAAAAACTCGTCTTTATGGAGAAATTTCCGTAAAAAATTTAATATTTGGTTACAGCCCGATGCAACCGCCATTATTTAACGATTTTAATATGTCGTTGCAGCCCGGCCAATGGGTTGCGTTAGTTGGCGGCAGCGGCAGTGGTAAATCTACGCTTGCCAAAATAATTACTGGTATTTATGAGGAATGGGACGGAGAGATATTATTTGACGGAATTCCTCGCAAAAAAATACCGAGAGCTGTTATCTGTAATTCGATGTCATCGGTTGATCAGGATATTTTTCTGCTTTCGGGCACGGTGGAAGAAAATATAACTTTGTTTGACCGCTCAATAAGGCACAGTGATGTTATCAAAGCTGCTCAGGATGCCTGCATTCATGATGATATTCTTAAATTGGAAAACGGGTATGATGCTCTTGTAAGTGAAGGCGGTTTTAATTTTAGCGGCGGTCAGCGGCAAAGAATAGAAATCGCCCGAGCTCTAGCAGTAAATCCTTCCATATTGGTGCTTGATGAAGCAACAAGTGCACTTGACCCAATTACCGAAAAACAAATTATGGAAAATATCAGACGCCGCGGATGCACTTGTATAATTGTAGCACACCGGCTTAGTACAATCCGCGATTGTGATGAAATTATAGTTATAGATCATGGCAAAATTATTGAGCGTGGAACTCATACCGAAATGATAATGCAAAATGGTACGTATCATAAATTACTGGCAGACCAGGAAGCAATAGGTGAAAAGGCTGGTGATGTTTTATGAATGCGGGGAGAATTGTTAAAATAAAACGAGGTGAACGATTTTATTTTGAAGAAACAGGTTCTATTTGTTTTATAAACGAAGGTTTAGCGGAAATATATGCATCTACAAATGACAGACATGAACGTCTATTCCTGCTTGTCAGAAAGCAGGGAGAGTATTTTTTTGGAGCTTTTGATGAATTCCAAAAAGTAGAATTATTTGTGTTTGCCAAAACTGACCTTAGCCTGGTTATATACAGTTCAGAAGCTGCTGAAATCGTATTTAATGAGTTTTCAGAAGTATTTGTTGCTGGTATGCGCGATTGGTTTAAACATTTGACAGAATTGTCATGGGTACGTTATTTTGTAATTCAGGAAGATGAACTTGTTTCCCAATGGGTAAAGGATGATTTTTTAAGTAATTTAGATAACCATAAATGCTGGTTGACATTTTTAGAACATCAAAATATTTTTGCGTTATTGGTCAGCGGGCAGTTTAACTCTTTAAAAAAATATTTTGCAGACAGGCTTCAAAAAAGACAGGCACAGAAAATTCAGTTAATGGGCGCTTCTGTAGATTTTCTGACAGGAAAAGATGCTTTAGGTTTATTGATAGGTAATCTCCAGAGTAGGGCAGGAGATAATATTGTATATGTTGTAAGCCGTGTTGCCGAATATTTTAAAATGGATACATCTGCAATTAATTTACCGGATGATATTATGCGTCAACTCCGTGGTATGGGTTTACTGAAAAGATTGTTAAATAAAAGCGGTATGCAGACGCGTAGAGTAACGCTTGACGGAGAATGGTATAAAAAAGACAGCGGTGTTTTTATCGCAGCCAATCAACAGGGATTTGTTGCTGTTCTGCCTGAAAAACCGGGAAAATATAGAATTTACAATGAAAATAATCCGCTTGGTGAAATTGTAACTCAAGAAATTGCAGAGAGTATATCATCAGAAGCCTATGTCTGCTATGCTGGATTTCCGGCCCGTAAATTAACGATTAAAGATTTACTTCTTTTTATGTATCATCAGTGCTGGGAAATAGACTATAAATATATTTTATTCGCCAGTTTTGTTGCGGGCTTTATACCTTTATTAACACCTATTATCACTAAAACAATTTTTAGTGATGTTATTCCTATTGGTGACAGACAGGGTTTGGCAACCATTACTCAGGTAATGATGGTAGCAGGATTTACAATGGCGGCGGTATCTCTTGTAAGGTCCATATCTGTTCTGCGTATTACAAGTCATATCGATATGGCGACAGAAGCTGCTTTATGGTCACGCTTGCTTTCGCTGCCAGCAAGTTTTTTTAAAAAATATCAAACTGGCGAGCTTGTACAGCGTATGAACGGTATTAATGAAATTAAAACTTTTGTAACCGGTGAATTTGTCAGCAGTATTTTTAATACGGTATTCTCTCTGTGGAGCGTATTATTAATGTGCTATTATAGTTTTAAATTAACTGGCATAGCGCTGCTGGTATGGATAGTTTATTTTATTATTATCGGATATATTTACAGGAAAAGCAGCGGATATCAAAAAAATGCCATAGCTGCTGCCAATAAAACATCGGCACAGGTAATCCAAATTTTCAATGGTTTGCCTAAATTCCGTAGCCAGGGGGCAGAAGAACAAGCATTTTATTTATGGGCTAAATGTTTTGGTGAAGAATGGAAATGGAATTTAAAACTGAGATGGCAAAGCAATTATAGCGGTATAATAAATGCAGTCCAGCCGCTTATTTTAACATTAATGCTTTATTATGTTGCTATTTACGGCATGGGTGAAAATACAGTGGGTAAGGTTCAATCATCTATGAGTTATGCTGAATTTATAGGTTTTCAGGCTGCATTTTCTTCTTTTAATACAACATTAGTCAGCATGATACCATTAGCGGTACAATTTTTTAATATTCGTCCGCACATGGAAAATTTGCGTCCTATTTTAGAGACGGAACCTGAAACATCTGTAGATAAGCTGGAAGCAGGTAAACTTTCAGGTTCTATTGAAGTTCGCAATTTAAGTTTTGCGTATATCAAAGACGGACCGGAGGTTTTAAAAGATATAAGTTTAAAAATTAATCCGGGAGAATCTGTGGCCATTGTCGGGCGCAGCGGATGTGGGAAATCTACGTTTATCCGTTTGTTATTAGGCTTTGAAAAGCCTAAACGTGGTGCAATTTATTATGATGGTTTTGATATGGAGGAGTTAAGGTTGCCTTCAATACGCAGTCAGATGGGCGTAGTTTTGCAAAATGGTCAGTTAATGGCCGGTGATATTTTTACAAATATTATAGGTACAACTTCATTAACGATGAAAGATGCGTGGATTGCTGCTGAACGCGTTGGCCTTGCGGCGGATATAAGAAAAATGCCGATGCAGATGTATACTGCTATCAGCGAAGGATCAGGAAACATTTCAGGCGGACAAAAACAAAGAATATTAATTGCACGCAGTATCGTAAATAATCCGCGTATTTTGTTGTTGGATGAGGCAACAAGTGCTTTGGATAATACAACGCAGGCAATAGTAACGGAAAGTCTATCTAAAATGCACTGTACGCAAATAATAATTGCTCATAGATTGAGTACAATTAAAAATGTTGACAGGATTTTGGTTATTGATGATGGAATAATTGCTGAAGATGGTGATTATGAAACATTAATGAACAAAAAAGGTATTTTTGCAAAGCTTGCAGAACGGCAGCTGGTTTAAAAGGCTTGTTATAATATTTTTTAATAGTATTATATAAGTGTTTGATAGTTTATTTGAATTTTATTCAATGAATGAAAAAACCGAAAAACTTACTGATGAAGAATTGAATACTGTAACCGGAGGTGCTCAACCGCTTTACGTTTCACAACCTTGTGAAGTTCCCGGGCGTGGTATGGCTGTTTATGTGATGCCGGTCAGCGGACAGAGCAGCTATGACCCGGTTAGCAAGAAGTTTTCGATGAGCTCAATGGTTGGTGGCAAAACAATAGCTTATGACAGGCTTGGTGAATATCAGGACCGTATGATTTCGCGTGGGTACAGCATAGTAAATATTGCAGGACCGTTTTCTTAATTTGTTAAACTTTAACAAAAAATAAAAAAACTTAGCTTTTAGTAAGCTAAGTTTTTTATTTTTGTTCGTATACATCTATTTATGTTCAAGCCATAATATAGTAGTATCGTCATTTTGATATGCTCCATCGGAAAATTCAGATACTGCAAATAGAATATCGTCCGGAATATTTGTACGTTTAAAACGTTTTTTCAAGCGGTCATTGCCAAAAAATTCATGTTTGGTATTTTCGCAGTCTGTAATTCCATCGGTAAACAATAAAAGCTGGCTGTTTTGTTCTAAACAGGTTGAATAAAGTTTATATTTATAATTTGGGCATATACCCAAGGCTGGGCCGCTACGTTTATTTAACTCTGCAATATTGCCATCTGTTTTTAATAAAGGATATAGATGTCCGGCATTGGCGTAATTAATTTTTCCGCTTGGAATATGAAGAATGCCGAGCCAGACAGTAACAAACATCATTGCAGCGTTATCCTGGCTTAAAGTGTTATTGGTTTTTTCTAATACATCTGCTGGGTTTAATGATATGTTATTTTTTAAAAGTGTTTTTGTCATCATCATAAATAAAGCGGCAGGGATTCCTTTATCAGCTACGTCTGCAATAACAATTGCTAAATGTTCATTGTCTATAAAAAAACAATCATATAAATCTCCGCCAACTTCTTTTGCTGGAAACATACCAGCATAAATTTTATAACTTTTTAATTGAGAATTTATTTTGGTTGTATCAACTAAAAAACTTTGTTGTATTTCTGATGCTATTTTTAATTGAGCAGTAAATTTTTCTTTTTCGGCAATGATGCTGCTTAAATTTTTAATGTATAATTGTATATCATTGGTCATTTTATCAAAAGAAGATTGAAGAACGTCAATTTCGTCAGCGTAAACTTTTTTTAAAGATGATAATGCTTTTAGCGTGTTTGTGTTTTGATAATTATTATAAACAAAATTTTTGACATTTAAACTTAAGTCTGTTAACGGATTAACGATATATTTTTCAATGCGGAACATCACAATGGCAGCTATAATAAAAATAAAATTGATACTTAAAAACAAGATAATAAAAATATTTTGCCATGTTTTTAAGTTTTGCAGTGATGTATAAAATGAGGGATTGATGATAAAAACGGAACAGAAAATAAAAATAATTGCTAAAATTGCTAAATATAATAAATTAGTTGTTGCCTGCGCACTGAGAGAATACATAAAACCGGATGAAACTGTATCTGGATTAGTATTGTAATTAACTGGTATTTTGCATATATATGCAAGTAAAATGCTTGTAATAACCAAAAAAATTGTTGAAGAAAGGATAGGATTACTTAGTCCAAGCAAAGTATAGTAAAGAAATAACGTGCAAAATATAATGGCAGCTGTTAAAATAAAATAATAAGATTTTTGTGATTTATATATAGGTGATGTTGGGGGTAAAGTGAATTTTACGTTTTTGGTTTGTAAATAAAATAAAATAGGTATACCAAAAAGCAAAGGAAAATCGAAGTTGTTGGAAAAGAAAATAAAAAAACTTTCAATTGTTAAAGTTGCACCGCAGGCATACACGATACTTGTCAGCATGGTTGAAAAAATAAAGCTGGTAACAAATATAATAATTGTAAATTTTATAAAACTGGAAGTGTTGCCTATAAAGCCAGTTATCTGATTCGTTTTTTGTATACCGTGCCAAAGCCGGTATGGCAGATAAGCAAGGAAAAAATTAGAAACAGAACCCCAAAAACAAACAAATAGATTATTACCAGAATAAAAATCTCCAATGAAATTGCCAATGGCGCTTCCAAATGCTCCGGCAGGACCCCAAAGCAATCCTGCTATTACAGGTATACAAGCAGAAAATCTTACTTCTGCTCCAGGTAGAATCATTAAAAGTAATTTTGTGGGAATTATGGAGATAGAATATATAAAGGCAATTATTAAAATTTTTTGCAGTGTGGCTTTTGATAATAAAGGCTGTTGAGTTGTAAATTGCATTGTAAAACCTCTAATTTTAAGTTTTGTTACCAAAATTATAGCAGTTTTTGATAAAAAATAAAATGAAAATGAAGCATTAAGGAGGCTTATATTATTATGCAGATAATTAAAAATGAAGAAAAAAATAGAGTAATTGTTTATGTTGATGGTCGTATAGATACTTTAACGGCGAGTGATTTTGAAAAACAGTTAATCGAATTGATTAATAATAATAAAGATGTTATTATTGAATGTTCAAAAATAGAATACATTAGCAGCGCCGGATTACGTAGTTTATTGGTGTTGGAAAAACTGGCAGCGGTAAAGAAAATAAATATAGTATTATGCCGTTTGCCAGAACTTGTACGTGAAGTTTTAGAGATTTCGGGCTTTGATTCGTTTTTTGAGGTTAGAAATGATTTTGATAGATAAAAAGACTTTTACTGCCGGTAATGAAAGTACAAAAGATATAATAACATATATTGAAGGTATATCTTTTTCATATTTACCGCATAAAAAGCACTTAAAACTTTTATTAATAGCGGATGAAGTTATAAGTAATATCATAAAATATGCTTATGAAAAGCAACAGCAGGATAAGAGTTTAACTATAGAAACTTATTGCGAAGATAATTATTTTATTTTACGTTTTGTTGATAAAGGTAAGCCGTTTAACCAGTTAAAACACATTGCCGTAAATAAGATAACTGATTTAGCCCAAGCATCTCCCGGAGGGGTTGGCAGGATATTTATTAAAACTTTTGCTGATGATTCAAAGTATGAATATGCTGATAGACAAAATATTTTAACACTTAAAGTTCAGTGTAACTGACGAGTTTTATCAAGGCAGTTGTTTATTAAAAGAATATTCCAGAGAATGCCGTAAAAATTTATTTTCAGTATAATGTAAAAATAAATTTCGTCCTGTTTCTGTTTTAGGGGTAAAATGACATTTTATTTGGAAAATTTCAGGTGTTTCAAAATGTACGGCAAACATATAATATTTAAGTATAATCAGGCCTGCTCCGCGATAAGACTGATTAGCAGCGAATATTGGCACGGATGCAATATTTTTGGTAATTCTGCGCTGCGTTATATAACCAACTACGTCGTCTTTACAAAAAAAAGCAAAACTTTGCTGAAGTTCTAAGTGCTGAAAATCTAAATCAAAATCAAAATCTTCAGGAAAAACTGTAGATTTACTTTTTCGTAAAAGAGTTAAATCATGAGCACTTAAATTAATATAGCGCACAACTCGCCAATTTTTGGGAATGTAAGGTGTTTTACGGGCGAGTGTTTTTTGTATAAATTTACTTTTTAAAATAGTATAAGGGTTAAAAGTAAAAATTTCTCCCTGAAATTTTTCCACGCGGAAATTTTGTTTTGATAAAAACTTTGAAAAAATTTCAAGTTCATTTTGTTGCAGGGTAACAAAGCAATTTAATTGTTGTATTTTTTTACTCTTACAATCTTGTTCCCACAAATTAAATAATTGAGTGGCTAGTTTATGTCTGCGAAACGTTGGGGAAATAAAAATATTACGGAGATAGCTGTGTCCGTTTTCGTTTAATGCAACAAGGCAGCCTAAAGGGGTTTTATCATTTAATGAAACGAACCATGCGCTGCAGTTTGGAGCATCAATTAAAGCAGCAGCAGAGGGCAGCAATAATTTCAAAAATTGATTAATATTATTTTGGTTCAGATTCTCAAATATGTAGTTCATTATTTCATCCTGCCTTATTAACACTTGATGTTAAAATAAAATATCTTACAATTATATTTTAACATTCTGTAAGGTAAAAATACAGATAAAAGTAAATTTGTCAAAAAAGTTGTACTTTACATAAGGTAATTTTGTTTAATTTTTACTTGAATTTTTGGTATGAATACGATAGAATTAAAAAAACAATGATAATATTATTGATAAGAAAAAAGTTATATGAAAAGGTGATGATATGACGGAAAAAGATTTAAACGTAGTATATGGGGAACTTATCTCCAGGTGCTGGGAAGATGAAGAATTAAAAAAACGTTTTATTAATGAAACGGCAGAAGTTTTAAAAGAAGCCGGTTTGCCGGTAGAAGAAAACGTTGAGTACAAAGTTATTGAAGCGGAAGCAAATGAAAATTATGTTGTTTTGCCAGATAAAAATGTAGCGGAGACCGTTAGGGAGATTACTAAATTATTGCTTTCTGTTTCAGAACGGAGCGATATTATTGTCCCTGAAGGCAGCAAAATTGTAGTTTTACAAAATACAGGAAATTTACATTATATTGTTTTGAAAAAAGCACCGGAAGTATTAACCGAAGTTGAACTTGATATGGTAGCCGGTGGTAAAGGTAAAAATGTAGAGCATGCTATCAATTATGGATTAGCAGTAAATGTACAGACAGCAGCTGCTGTAACAACAGTTGCTGCTGCTCTGAATTCAGCAGCAGCTGCTGTTACTGTTGTTGTTGCCGGTGCTGTATTTATCTGATATTTAATTGAGTAAAAGCCGGTCTATTTTTTATAGACCGGCTTTTTTAGGAGAAATTATGCAAGTATGTTTTGTTGCATTACCTTTTCAAAATATAGAAAACCCGGCGTTATCATTGAGTATTTTGCAAGGGTGTTTAAAAAGGGAAAATATATCGTCTAAAATAATATATGCTAATTTGGAGTTTGCAGAATTAATTGGCTTAGATGCTTATTATGCTGTGGCTCATGGCGGTTCTTACAGAGAATTGTTGATGGGTGATTTTGTTTTTTCTAAAGCTGCTTTTGGAAAATCTAATCAGAAATATTTTGATTTTATGCATGAGGAGCTCGAAAAATATTTAGGAAATGATGGCGTAAAACAACTGGAAAAATATTTAAGTTTTACAGAAAAAAAAACTATTTCATTTTTAGAAAGTCTTGCTGATAAGGTAATTGCTTTAAAACCGCAAATAGTCGCTTGTTCTTCTACAACACAGCAAAATTGCGTGTGTATAGCGTTTTTTAAAATTTTAAAGAAAAAAGTACCACATATCTGTACTGTTATGGGCGGTCCTAACTGTGAAAGAATTATGGGCAAAACCATTGCCGATAGTTTTCCGGATATTAATTATGTTATTAGCGGTGAAGCAGATTCTTTTTGGGGGGATTTTTGCCGTAAATTATTAAGCGGACAAAAAGATTTTCCTGAATATCCGGAAATTTTTTGTTATAGAAAAAATAATGACAGTAATGCAGCAGGGCTGACTAAAAAACTGGATGAAATGCCTTATCCTGATTTTGATGATTATTTTGAGGCGTTAGAACGATATAATTTCAAGAAATATGTGGATATTGGTTTGTTAATTGAAACAAGCCGCGGTTGTTGGTGGGGAGAAAAGCATCCATGTACTTTTTGCGGGTTAAACGGTGCTTCGCGTTTATACAGAAAGAAATCATCGCAGCGCATTGTTGACGAATTCAGGTATATGGTTCAAAAATATAATATAAAAAACTTTTTCGCAGTCGATTGTATATTGGCCCGCGATTTTTATAAGACAGTGCTTCCTGGACTTGTACCTTTAAATTTAAATATAATGTACGAAATAAAGACAAATACTTCTGTCGATGAACTTAAAATTTTGAAGCAGGCCGGTATAAACTGGGTACAACCGGGTATAGAAAGTTTGCAGGACAAATTACTTCAACTGATGAATAAAGGCAACCGGGCAATAAAACATATCGAACTTTTAAAAAATTTAACTGAACTTAACATAAAATGCTGTTGGCTGCTTTTGTGCGCATTTCCCGGTGAGGAAAATGAGTGGTATGAACAGCAATTGGAATGTATGAAATTATTAACGCATTTGCAGCCGCCGGATGCAGTATTTAGATTAAGATATGACAGATTCAGTGTTTACGAACAGCGGGCAGATGAATATGGTCTGCGTTTACATGCTGCAAGAGCTTATTATTATATATATCCTCCGCAATATCATCATATTATTGATGACATAGCTTATTTTTTGGAAGACTCTGAAAAGAAAATGCCGGTATTTGCACAAGGTTTTAATAAAAATGTACATGAACGGATATACGGTTTTGTGCAGCGATGGCAGGCCAGGCATGCAGGAATTTATAAAGACCGTTTAACTGCAAAAAGTATAGGAAGTAAACTTGATGTTGTTGATTTAAGGCATTGTGCGGTAAATAGTTATTATGAATTTACCGGCTGCGATAAGGAAGTTGCATTAACGGCAGTTAAAGTTATTGATATTAACAACTTAATTGCGGAATTAGAGCACTTTTATATTCAAAATGATATTTTTAAATCTATAAAAAAATTAAAAGCTCAAAAACTGCTTATACAAATTGGTAATGAAGTATTATTTTTACCGTTGTTTAAAGATTGGGATAATACGCAAATCAGCAAGCCACCGGCAGGTAATGTTGATTTATTAAGGTTTATAAATGATAAAATGGGAGGGTATAATGAGTAAAGCTTGTTTTGTACATATGCCGTGCAGCTTATTGAGCCACCCTTCCATGGCTTTAAGCGTTTTATCAGCAGAATGCCAAAGCCATGGAATTGAAGCAAATGTGATATACGGAAATATGCGTTTTGCAGCGCTGGTTGGACTTAAAAACTATTTATCGTTTAATCAATATTTGCCGTTCTTTACTTTGGTTGGAGAAACACTTTTTAAAGATTTTTGCGGTTTCACTTTTAACCGTGATACAGAAGAATATTTTTTGTACACGGAACGGGAAATGGAAGAAAGTGAGCAAAATTTAAATTTATTTAAAAATGTCAAACAATCATACAGCATCTTATTACCCTATGTTGATGACTTTTTAGAAGAATTAAGCAATGAAATTATTAATAGCGGCTGTATTGCAGTCGGCTGCGATATTACTTATGAACAGCGTAATGCTTCTTTGGCTTTATTAAAACGTGTTAAAGAAAAAAAGCCTGAAATAGTTACTATGCTTGGAGGAAACAGCTGTACCGGAGAACCGGGGCAAATGCTTGCTGATTATGCCGATTATGTCGATTTGGTTTTTTCCGGTGAGGCTGATGATATTATAGCAGATGTTATAAAAATGATAGAAAATGGTGCAGATAAGGAAGAAATTAACGCTGCTTACCCAAGTGTTTTAATAAAAGGTTCAAAAGCATATTCGCATGCAAGGGAAAACCTGGAAGAAAATGCAGTGCCTGATTTTCGTGATTTTTTTGCAGAAATAAAAAGATGCGGATTAGAAAAAAATATTTGTCCGGTGCTTTTAATAGAAGGTTCGCGTGGATGCTGGTGGGGAGAAAAACATCGTTGTAATTTTTGCGGCATTCATACCAGTAAAGAAACTTTGTGTTATAGACAAAAATCAGTTAAAAAAATTGTTGAAGAATTAAAACAACAGGCTGAAATTTATAACATTAAGCGGTTTGTATTTACTGATTGTATTTTAAGCAATGAACATGTTAATAATTTTCCATTATATTTGAATGAAAATGATGGTTTTCATTTATTTGCTGAAGTTAAGTCAAATCTTACTGAAAAACAAATAGCAGGCTTGAAAAAAGCAGGTTTTGTAAGTTTGCAGCCCGGTATAGAAAGTTTGCAGGACGATTTGCTTAATTTAATGAATAAAGGCAACAGGGCAATTAAACATATAGAGTTTTTAAAACTGTCCAGAACATATGGAATTGGCCTGATATGGAATTTATTAAATGGTGTTCCTTTTGAAAAAATTCACTATTATGAAGAAATTAATAATATAATACCGTGGATAACGCATCTGCATCCTCCGGTACGTTTTGGGAAAATTATATTTGAAAAAAACAGCAATTATACACAAAATTCACAAAAATATAACTTACAGTTAAAGCCTTTGGAATTATATGAATTAATAGGCAGTTATGGCGAAGAATTTATAAAAGGGTCTGCTGAATATTTTACGGATATATCAGATTCATTAAAGCCGACAACAAAAATGACGCAGGTTAGCGATTCAATTTTAAAAAATATATTTAGCTGGCAACAGGCTTTTAATGGCGGTGAAGGCGACAGGTTGACTGTATATATTGATGCTGATAGCATAGATGTATTTGATTTGCGCAAAAACGCAGTAGTGTCGTTATATCATTTAACGGATAAAGTTAAAGATGTTTTTCTTGCAGCTGATAAAGTTATTTCAGTTAAAAATTTACAAGAAAGATTTTGTGATATTACTGAAGAAGAATCGAATAATATTTTAAAGTGTCTGGAAGATAATCATCTAATTATAAAAATCAACGATGAAGTTTTGAATTTGGCTACACCGCAGCCGTCGGCAGCCTATGTAAAGGACTTTGTGCTTCCGGTAGGAAAAATAGTTGTGGGAGATGAATAAAGTGGATAATCAAGTAAATAACATAGCTGAATTATTACAGAAAATACCGCCTATTTTTACCGGCAAAGAAAAAGACAGTGTGCAAATGAAAAATGTTGCACATTTAAAAAGAGCGGTAGAATATTATTTATATGACCCGGATTTCAGAAAAAAATTTGATAATGATGCAGATGGCACGTTAAAGAATTACGCTATTGAAGCATCTGCAAAAGATGTTGAAATATTGGTTAACGCTCGTGCTGCTAAAGAAATCAGCAGTAATCCTGAAAAAATACCGCTTGCGGTTTGGCAGTACTATTCATTTTTTGCTGAAAAACTGCAATGGCGTGATAATTCTCAGCTTGTCAGATGTGTTCCAGAAAATACGGCTTTTAAAAAATGGCGTCAGCGGCAGGTTAATAGAAGCTGGGGGGAGTTTAACGGAGAAAATTCAAGTTTTATTCATGTGCCGCTGGTTTTTGAATTATCGTTAGGGTGTTCTGTTGGCTGTCCGTTTTGCGCTTTATCTTCCGAACAGTTGCAAAAGATATTCAGGGCGACAGAAGATAATATTGAATTGTGGAAAGCGATACTTGAGATTTCCAATGAAATAATTGGCTCTGCTGCAGGCGAAGGCGTTTGTTATTTTGCAACTGAGCCGTTAGATAACCCGGATTATGAAGTTTTCAGCGGGCTGTTTCGTAAAATTTTGGGCAGAACACCACAGATAACAACGGCTGTTGCTATGCGTAATCCTGAAAGAACCAGAAATCTTATTCTTGATTCGTTAAATGGTCCGCCTATTATTCACAGATTTTCCATTTTGAATTTACAGACTTTCAGAGATATTTGCAATTCCTTTACTCCGGAAGAATTATTGTATGTAGAATTGTTGGCAAGGTTCGAGGAATCATTAACATATGATATAACCAAAGCAGGACGTTCTTTTGATGAAAATGCTTTATCACTGACCGACAGGGTTGCAAATACTATTAGTTGTGCTTCTGGTTTTATAGTTAATATGGCTGAACAGTCTATAAGATTGACAACTCCGTGCAGTGCTGATAAAGAGCATCCTACTGGTGAAATTATTTTTCCAAAAGTTTACTTTAGTGATGCAGACGACTTTAGAAATAAAATATTGCAAATTATAAAAGAAGAAATGCCTATGAGCATGGATATGCAAAAAGTGCTTAAATTGCAAAACTTTTATAGAATTGAAGAAACTGGCGAAGGAGTTAATTTTGTAAGTACATCGAAATTTGTTTTTAAATTAAAGGAGCAGAAAGTACCTTATTTTTACAAAGAAACAGCTAAGATGTTAGCGGTCAATACATATACAGGAAGGCAAATTGCATTGGAAGTTTCTGAAAAAACAAACGCGGATATAGCAGAAATATTTAATTTCCTGCGTTTGTTGTATAATGCTGGTATTGTTGAGTATAAAACAAAATAATTGGTAAGAGAAATGTAGTGCTGTAATATTATGGCATTACATTTTCTATTTATATAGAAAGGCATACCATGATTTTACGTAAGGATGTTACTGAAACTCCGAGTAGATGTTGCTCAACATACGATTTTTACACATGTCTAAGGCGTTCATTTTGATTGATTTTAACCGGCAAAGATGATGTAAAAATTCTGTTTGTAAATTATTTAAATGACATTGATGCACTTTTTATGTATTTATCGGCTTACTACAATGTTAAACTATATGAACGTGAATCTCTGCTTATATTTGACGAGGTACAGTTATTTACAAAAGCAAGAGCAGCAATAAAATTTTTAATCGCTGACGGCAGATATGATTATCTTAAAACCAGCTTATTAATGTCTATTAAAAAAACGTAAATGATATATTGATACCATCCGAAGAACGGCATTTAAAAATGTATACTTTGGATTTTGAAGAATTTTTATGAGCCGTTGGAAATGATACACTGATGAATATTGTTCAGAATGTTTTTGCTAGCTAAAACCAATGGGCTAGGCACTGCACAAAAAAGCCATGGATTATTTTCCGACAGTATTTAATTATTGGCGGAATGCCGCAAGCCGTACAGGAATATATAGATACCAAACCGGGTTTCTTGTGTACCAGTAAGCGGATTTGAATTAGCTGTAAAGATGGGTGTTAGGCTTATTCCTTATTCGGCAGTTCAAGAATCAAAACGATATCTTTTAATCAAAGAAAGTTAAGATGGTTTTTGTGTTGAAAAAACTACTGGCGAATGGTTTATTTATTACAATGACGAAAAAGGCTATCGACGCATTAACAATACTATTTTTCACGAAATCGGCCATATTGTTTTAGACCATACTGAAGATAGTCAACTTGCTGAAAAAGAAGTAAAATTCTTCGCTAAATATGCTTTGGTTCCGCCAGTTCTCGTCCACAAACTAAATCTGAATAATCCTGCTGATATTGCAGATATTTTTGAAGTCAGCTTTGAAGCTGCTTGTTATGCTTATTCTTACTATAAAAAATGGCTGAAATACGGTAATTTTTATTATACCGATTACGAATAAACTTTATTAAATCTGTTCCAAGAAGTTGGTTGATGAAGGAGGTGGTTAAATTGAGGGTAAAAATAAAACACACCTGTACGCTGTTGGCGCAACATACAGATGTGTTTCAATGCTGTGGAATATGCAAAACATACCCCTTTCGACAAGGTTATTTTAGCATATTCGATAGCAAAAGTCTATTTAAAAACAACGGCTTATGCCATGAAAGAGAGCTGAAATAACATGAAAAGTAAAGAAATGCGGGCAAATCCGCTTTCTCCTTACGCCTGATTTTTCAACATATGCCGATATGGATTTGTGGAGGCAAATAGAAAGTGTAGCTAAAAACCGTTGGGTAGGCGCATATTGGCAAAATAAAGAATTGATAGTTATTCCAACAATTTCTTGGAGTACTCCTCGAAGCTATGAGTTCTGTTTTGACGGTGTAGAGCAAAACGCAATAGTTGCAATTAGTACTCTTGGTTGCAGAAATTCAAAACTGCAATTTTTACGAGGCTATGAAACTATGTTAAAAAAACTATCGCCAGAAACAATTATTTGTTTTGGCACACCATTTACCGAAATGCATGGTAATATTATCAGTGTCGATTATCGTAAATCTCGGAAGGTGGTGCGCTAATATGGGAGGCCGGGGAACTTTTGCAGCAAGTAATTCTGTTCCATACACTTACCAAACAATTAGTATGATTGAAGGAGTAAAAGTTTTAGAAGGCTTAAACGGTAAACATGGTTTGCCGGAAGAAGCCCATTCAAGCGTTTCATATATCAGATTGCACAATAACGGCGAAGTTAAGCAGCTACGTCTATATAACCAAGATTTAACAGCTAAAACTGATATAGAATACTCTATTCATCAGGGTAAGTTATCTCTCCATGCCCACGATTATATAAATGGAATTAGACAACCAGCTCGCCCGTTAACAAAAGAAGATGAAAAGAACTTTCGAAAATTTTGGAATGGTTTAAAATGACAAAAATAGAATTTAATGATTTATTTGATTTGCTTTGCTATGGCCACGATGCTGATATTAGCATTATTGGGCAACGATATTTTCTAGAGTGGTGCACTAACGGGTTAATCATATATCCAATGAAGAAAGATAGTGGCCAAAAAATTACTACAATCTGTGGAAATAACAAAAATTCATAGTCAATAAGCTTTTTGACTATGAATTTATTCCCGGCAAATCCATCAATACTTGCTACCAAGAATTTCTTGTTCTTGATATAGAGTAACTTTGAAGATATAAAGCACCTGTAAATGCTTTTATTTAGGCATTTACAGGTGCTTTATTATTTAAATTCAATATTACAAACCAACTCTCAATAGAAAAACCAATGATAGCATATTAAAATTGTAATTAAACATACAGGAGTCAATAATATAATAAATTTTAAAGCCATAATTGCTTCTTGTACTTTATTTCTACTCACTTGTAATTCGTTGCACACGTTCAATGCAGATTTTTCAATATCTTGTAGTCCTTTTATTATTTCTTTAATTTCGCTTACAGTTAAAGTCTGCGTCTGTACCGGTACAGAACTAATTGATTTTTGCAAATTTGCAAAACAGTTATTTATTTTTAAGTTTAACTTTTGATTATTATCTTCATAATTTTTATTTTGTTCATTTTGTTGAGTTTTTAAATTTTGAATAGCATTTTGTATAAATACCAGCGAGGCGTAAATTTCATTTCCGTCAACGCTTTTTTCTTCTGTTGCTGTCCCTTTCTTGTTAGAAGCTTCAACTAATCCCTGTAAATCCATAGTGTTTTCTCCTTTTCAAGTATAATTAATCTCTCTCATAATCTTGCTGCAAATCAACTTTAAACCCTTCTTTTAGGTGTTGGTTATCATTAGTATTTACTTGCGGTATTTTCAATGAAAAATTATTACGATTGAAATTATCATCAAAAGTTTTGGAGGTTACTTTAATATTAATAACTTGATATTTTTCCCAATTTGGAACATTACACGCCTTTAATAACTGTGCTGTGCTTAATTTATCATTATTTAATTTTTTAGCAAGAGTATTTGCTCTAATCCTTTGCTGTGTGTCAATGTTTTTAAACACTATATTTTGGCCACGTAAATACGCATCCCAGCCCATTTTTTGCATAGTGCTTTTAAAATCATCAAAAGTTTTAGGATTCTCTTGCAACGTTTTAAAAGCCGATATTCCGCAATTAGCCAATAAGTTAGTTTTATTATTAATAAAACTTTGATATTCACGCTGACTATAAAGCTGCGGTCTACCGCGTGCGCTAACCGCTTCATCACTGCGGTCTATAATTTTAAAACCATGTTCTTTTGCTATTTCATCATTTAAATCTTTAAATTTTTCATAATCGTCCCTGCTTGTTTGTATTTTCAGTCCATCTATAAAGCTCACGCTGTTTACAATATAGTGTACATGCAGCTTACTGCCCTCACTATTCTGATGCGCTGCTAAAAACACTTCATGTCTATCCCCGAAACATTCTTTGGCATGTTTTTCTGCATAATCAATAGCTTCTTTAACGCTTATTTTTTCTTCAGTGCTAAAAGACAAAATATAGTGCTGATATTGCCTGCCTTCTTCTTTGCCGAAACTATTTTTTGTATTAAGCATTTGAAGCGTTGCAATGTTAGGATTATCAGCAACATTTACACCTTTAATAGTATCAGTATCCTGTGTTTGCTTAAATTCCTTTGACACATAATTAATGATATTCTTTAAGGAAGTACCCGGCTTGATAGACTTAAATATCGGCATTTTTAGATACCTCTTGCAGAAGTTTTTGTAATATCTGCATTTGTGGCGCTGTTTCAAACTTATTGCAATGTGCTGCTATCTGATTGATGTTATTTGCCAAATTTTGTAACAATGCCAATTTTTTTCGCTGCATATTTTCAATTCTTTGTAGTTGGTCAACATACTCAAAATTTAGAATAATATCAGTGCAAAAATCATTAATTGTTTTATTAGCAGATTTTGCTTTATTTACTATTAATATTTTTTGTTCCGGTAGCAGCCGGAGCACTAAACGTGCTGTTTTACCAAGTTTATATTTGGGCACCAAATAACACCTGTCTTTCGATTTATTTTGTTTGCCAGCGTCCTATTTTGGTGCCTTCTTGTCACCAAAATCGCTGGCAAGGGGATATCCCCTTAAACCCCCACGACAAACTTACGTTTTATTTTCTCCTCCTCGCATTATCTGCGCCCAAGTGTTAGGTGCTGTTTCTTCCATATTTTCTAGCACATGAGCATAAATATTAAGTGTTACAGTTGCATTACTATGCCCTAATCTATCTGCAACCACATTTGAATTAACGCCATGTTTTAATAGTAATGTTGCATGAGTATGGCGCATGGAGTGAATGTTAAAACCTTTTTTGATACCGGCAGCGGCAAGCATTTTAAAATAATAACGGCGTTTAAAGTTTTGAACATTTACCGGTCCGCCAAACGTGTTTGTAAACAGTAAATTATTTTCATTATTAAATTTATCGCCTAACATTTCAGCATAAAATTCTTGATAAATTTTCCAGTCGCGTAATTCTCTAATTAATCCTTCATCAAGATATATTTTGCGTGTTGCCTTTTGTGTTTTTAATTCAACAAAAACATATTTTTGATTAATATGTAAAAGTTGTTTTTTTAAGTCAATATAACCTTTTGCCAATTAATGTCAGTCCAACGCAAGCCAAATAATTCATTGCTCCGCAGGCCGGTACCTAAATCTAAATTAACAACATTATAAAAGCATTTAATATAGTATTTTGTGCCAATATTTTCAGCAATATAATTTGGATTTTTAATGCCTTCATAAATGTATTTGCCTTCTTTAGCAACGGCTAACAAGCGTAAAACTTCTTCTTCATTGGCAATAACTATATCCGGTTTTTTAGTACGTAGTGCCTTGGTGCCTTCGACGGGATTATCAGTTATTAAATGATTTTTTACTGCTGTTTGGCAGGCGGCTTTAAAGTAACGACGAATTGTATTAACAGATGTAGGAGATAGTCCTTGTTGTTTGGCTCCGCCATCAATCGCAAGAGAGTTAAAAAAATTTTGCAACTCTATTGCCGTTAAACTTTTTAATTTTCGTTTGCCAAATTCGCGCATTACAAAGTTTAATTTTTCAGCGTAAGTGTTAAAAGTAGATGGTCGAACTGTAGGCTGAATGAATAAGGTTAAATACTTTTTTAACCACTCAGTAACAGTGATTTTAGTATTATCATAAATACCTTGCCCGACGTCAAATTTAAATTTTTCCACTTTCTCTTTTAAATCTATTTGTCGTTTTGCGGTTAATGTTTTTTGCGTTTTTATGCCGTTAAGCAGATATGTTCCACGCCAGGTCCAACGTTGATTGATTTTGTCATAAAAAACGGAGCCTTCACCCCATACACGGCGCGCCATTATGATTTGGCAGCATTTGTTTTAGCTGCTACTACTTTAGCCGCGTTAAGCATGAATTGTTCGACCCAAGTAGCCGGAATGAGTATACGTTCACCAATGCGAACTGTAGGAATTTCGCCCTTTTTTATCATAAGGTAAATTGAGCCACGACTAATAACTCCATTACCAAAATATTCGATCAGTTGCGAGACCGTAAAAAATTTTCTTTCTTTCATTTTTGTTCCTCCATTTTTAATTTTTTATTTGCCCTATAACGGCGTTGCCGTATAGCAGCGGGTGAATTACTTAATTCTTTTTTCTGTACTTTATAAGTTGTAGAAGAACATAATTTTTTGTATTTGCTTGTCATTATTGCAAAATAAGGGAAAAATAATTGTTGTTGTGAACCAATGACTTGCACGAGACCTAAAGCTAAACAATAAGCTATGGTTGCCTCTATATCTGCTTTTTGCTCGTCATTCATTGCATAAGATAATTGCTCAATTAAACTAGTAAAATGAGTATCGTATACTATATATCCATCAGTGGCCAAAGACAAAGTAAGTAATCGCAAATAGATAACTAGCATGACATAGCCATTGCCTGGCTGTTTAAGTTTGCGAATGCGAGGATCAGCGAAAAGATCTGGAGTTAACTGTAAAAAATATAGTTTTATTTTTCTCACCTCGTTTTTTAAGATAAAATTTGATATAATAGGTCTATATAATTTACTTAAAACAAAGTGTTTGATATATCAAACTTTGCTTAATCATATTATAGGTTTGATATATCAAACCGTCAAGGTGGTTTATCTATGTTCACAAAATTTTCACAAAATATACATGTATTGAGGCAAAGCCATTATTTATCTTTATCTGAAATGGCCATGATAATTAAATTAAAGAGTAAAGGTTCTTTAAGTACGTTAGAAAATGCTAAAAATCCACCTTCATTTGAAACTTTAATTAATATTGCCAATGTTTTTGCTGTAAAATTAGACTGGCTTGTTGGACGCTCATCACAACCGTATGATGAAGATGTGATACAAAAATTAGAATTACAGTTAATGAATATAAAAATAACTGATGACACTGAATTTAAAAGTATTCTTCCTGATATATATTTCGATGTTGAAAAAAGAAAAATATATTACTCATTAGCTGAAAGAGCGAATTTAATATTTTTATTACAATACCTCAAAACTCTTGTTCTAAAAGAACCGTATATATTACAAAGCAGAGAATATAGTAATAGTACTTTGGATATTATTTTAGAAGATGCAGGTATCAAGAAAAATCGAAAGAAAGAAGCTGCATATCGCTATAATTTTATAGTTTCTGGAATAGAAAAAATATTACAAAATAAAACCCGGCAACTATGGAATTGGGGAAATCCTAAACCTGCCGAACAATTGCCAAAACCATTGTTTGATATTACAAAATTACCGGAAAATTAAAAATTAAGTTAATATAAAAAGCGTTACAGCTAGTGATATGCACCCAAAAAGTTGGACAAAATAATTAAGCTGTTCTTAAGGACTTGGT
>OIYT01000437.1_pt1 | contig 42611 bp, 50 predicted proteins | sample 1588201 | NCBI WGS metagenome assembly OIYT01 (sample SAMN03283260) | human gut metagenome | biome: human-associated habitat; material: feces | host: Homo sapiens | place: USA | collected 2013
ACCTAACCATTGAAGAAAACGAAAACGGCAGTGTTCCTGTCGTAATCTGGGAAGTTACACCCTCTGATGAAAAGGCACTTGACCGCTACGAGGGTTATCCTGCGTTTTACTACAAGAAAGATATCAAACTTCAGTACAAGGGAATACGCACAGGCAAACGAAGAACAATAAATGCCTTTGCCTACATTATGCACGAGGACAGACAAATTGGTGTGCCAAGCATTTACTATATGAAAACCTGTTACGATACATTTTACTTTGACAAGCAGATACTTCTCAATGCCTATCACAAGTCAAAGGAGCTGTACGAAAATGACCGATAACCTTGTTCAGTTACGCACCTGTCCCCGTTGTGGCGGGTTTTATTCCGGACACGGTGCAGTTTCAAGGGCAGACAATTTAACCGTTATCTGTCCCGACTGTGGCACACGAGAGGCTCTCGAAAGCATTGGTGTTGATGAGAAAGAGCAGGAGAAGATACTAAGGACTATCTATAACTCAGTTCATAGGCGTTGATTAGTTGATTTTGATTTGATATAATATTATCATAGATTTGAATAGAATAATTTAAATGTGGTGCATTTATGGAATTTAACTCTAAGGATTATATCAGTCGATTTTACTTTATGAAATATGATCATACAAACACGAATAGATATTGCCAAAAAGTATCAGCAAATTTGTGTTTGAAAGAACTGAAGATTGAAATATTAAACTCCGGTAATAAAGTAATAGCAGTCTTTGGATATCGTTTGGACTATGTTTTTGATACTCTTTTACCTTTGGTAAAATGGGAATTGTTTGAAAAAACAAGGGATACATCCGGATGGGATTTACCAAATAATTGGGGATATCGTGATGGCTGGGGATATAAATTCCTATGTATGAATGAAAGTGGTAAGCCACTTATACAAAATGATATAGATGTATTATTCAAAGAAAAGAATAAACCGGCATATGAAAAACTTTTAGACTGGATTATAAGAGAATACTCAGAAAAAAAGGAATTGAAAAAATATAAATTATTCTGGTAAGATTCCCTTCGGCTTGTATAAAATAAAAGTCAAATAGCACACCAAAAAATAGAATTATTAAGCATTGGTTAGAAATAACTAATGCTTATTTCTTTATTTTGACAATCAGATAGTTATCATCACGTTTTGGTGCAAAAACTGTCGATTTTTTAAAGTTTGTGCATTTCAGTGCATAAACTTGATTTTTTAGCAAGTTTGTGCTGTATTTCCTAATATTTTGAAAGAGATAGATTCTTCAAACTAAACATCAACACGCAAAAAGGCATCACATATGTGGTGCCTTTTCTTATGTCGTGAGGAGGTGAGATTTTGAGAAAGCTGAAGAAGTACAAGCCTACAAAATTTAAAGCAAAGGACAGCTATTACGATAAGGAATACGCTGACTTTGCCGTTGCCTTTATCGAAAGTCTGTGCCACACCAAAGGCACTTGGGTCGGCAAGAAATTTGAGCTTATGACTGGCAGGAGAAGATTATCCGTGACCTGTTCGGCACACTCAAGCCAAACGGCTATCGACAATTTAACACTGCATACATTGAAATTCCCAAAAAGAACGGTAAATCCGAATTAGCGGCGGCTGTTGCACTTCTGCTCACCTGCGGTGACGGTGAGGAACGAGCCGAGGTTTACGGTGTGGCTGCCGACAGACAACAGGCGTCAATCGTATTTGATGTTGCCACCGATATGGTGCGTATGTGTCCGGCACTGAACAAGAGAGTTAAAATACTGGCATCTCAGAAACGAATTATATATACCCCGACAAACAGCTTTTATCAGGTTCTGAGTGCCGAGGCTTATTCAAAACACGGCTTTAATGTTCACGGTGTTGTGTTTGATGAGCTGCACAGTCAGCCGAACAGAAAACTGTTTGATGTTATGACAAAAGGCAGTGGTGACGCACGAATGCAGCCACTCTATTTTTTGATTACAACTGCCGGCACGGACACACATTCAATCTGCTATGAAACTCATCAGAAAGCTAAGGATATTTTAGAGGGCAGAAAAATAGACCCGACCTTTTATCCTGTAATTTACGGTGCTGATGAGAGTGATGACTGGACAGACCCGAAGGTGTGGAAAAAGGCCAATCCTTCACTCGGCATTACGGTAGGAATTGACAAGGTGCAGACAGCATGCGAATCGGCAAAGCAAAACCCGAGTGAGGAGAATTCATTCAGACAGCTACGCCTCAATCAATGGGTAAAACAGGCAGTTCGTTGGATGCCGATGGATAAATGGGATAAGTGTGCCTTTGCAGTCAATGAAGATGACCTTCGTGGGCGAGTATGCTACGGTGGTCTTGACCTTTCAAGTACAACGGATATTACTGCATTTGTGCTTGTATTTCCTCCGCTTGATGAAGAGGATAAATATGTTATTCTTCCGTATTTCTGGATACCCGAGGACACACTTGATTTGCGTGTAAAGCGTGACCATGTACCGTATTATGTTTGGGAACGACAGGGATACTTGCAAACTACCGAAGGAAATGTAGTTCATTACGGATATATTGAAAAGTTCATCGAAGAGTTGGGAAAGAAATTCAACATCAGAGAAATTGCATTCGACCGTTGGGGCGCAGTTCAGATGGTGCAGAACCTTGAGGGTATGGGATTTACCGTTGTTTCCTTCGGTCAGGGATTTAAGGATATGTCACCACCCACAAAGGAGCTTATGAAACTAACTCTTGAACAGAAAATCGCACACGGCGGTCACCCTGTCTTGCGTTGGAATATGGACAACATCTTCATACGCACAGACCCTGCCGGAAACATAAAGGCCGATAAAGAAAAATCCACAGAGAAAATTGACGGTGCTGTTGCCACGATTATGGCGCTCGACCGTGCAATTCGCTGTGGGAATGATACCTCGGAGTCGGTATATAGTTCACGAGGAATTTTATTTATATAAAGGACAGTGATATATATGAGCATATTTTCAGGACTTTTCCGTTCAAGGGATAAGCCTAAAAACAGAACATCGGGCAGTGCTTACACATTCTACACTGGCAGAACAACAGCCGGGAAAGCCGTCACACAGCGTTCTGCTATGCAGATGACGGCAGTGTATTCCTGTGTTCGTATTCTTTCGGAGGCGATTGCAAGTCTGCCCTTGCACCTTTACAAATACACAGAAAGTGGTGGCAAGGAAAAAGCAACGGACAGTCCTCTGTACTTTTTACTCCACGATGAGCCGAACCCGGAAATGACATCATTTGTGTTTCGTGAGACCCTTATGACACATCTGCTCTTATGGGGTAACGCTTACGCACAAATCATACGCAACGGCAAGGGTGAAGTCACAGCCTTTTATCCCCTTATGCCCGACAGAATGACCGTTGACAGAGATGAAAACGGCAGACTGTATTATGAGTACATTGTAAGTTCTGACGATGCACCAATCAATAAAAAGTCGATTGTCAGACTGCAGCCCTTTGATGTTCTGCATATTCCGGGACTTGGATTTGACTGACTTGTAGGTTATTCGCCTATTGCAATGGCAAAGAACTCAATCGGTATGGCTATCGCCTGTGAGGAATACGGTTCAAAATTCTTTGCAAACGGTGCCGCACCCAGCGGTGTGCTTGAACACCCCGGCACAATAAAGGACCCGTCAAGAGTAAGAGAAAGCTGGACTCAGTCCTTTGGCGGCAGTGCAAACGCACACAAGGTTGCAGTGCTTGAAGAAGGTATGAAATACACACCTATTTCTATCTCACCCGAACAGGCACAGTTCCTTGAAACACGAAAATTTCAGATAAACGAAATTGCTCGAATTTTCAGAGTTCCACCCCATATGGTAGGTGACCTTGAAAAATCGAGCTTTTCTAATATTGAGCAACAGTCACTTGAATTTGTGAAGTACACACTTGAACCTTGGATAATCAGGTGGGAACAGTCGATTTCTCGTTCTCTGCTATCTATTGAAGAAAAAAGAAAATACTTTGTAAAATTCAATGTTGACGGACTGCTCCGAGGTGACTATCAAAGCCGAATGAACGGATATGCAACGGCAAGACAGAACGGCTGGATGTCAGCAAACGACATCAGAGAGCTTGAAAACCTTGACCGCATATCAGCAGAGGAAGGCGGAGATTTGTACCTCATAAACGGCAATATGCTGCCTCTCAAAAATGCAGGCGCATTTGCAAACACAGACGAAATGAAGGAGGAAGAAAATGAAGAAGTTCTGGAAGTGGAAGAATCAGACTTGGAACAGTCCGACCGAGAGAGTTCTGACTCTCAACGGCACAATCGCCGAGGAAAGCTGGTTTGACGATGATATTACTCCACAGCTTTTCAAAGACGAGTTAAACAGTGGCACGGGTGATATTACCGTATGGATAAATTCTCCCGGTGGTGACTGCGTGGTCGCCGCACAGATTTACAATATGCTGATGGACTACAAGGGTAATGTCACAGTCAAGATTGACGGTATTGCAGCCTCTGCCGCATCGGTAATTGCTATGGCAGGCACAGAGGTTTTAATGTCACCTGTTTCAACAATGATGATACACAATCCCGCTACCGTTGCTATGGGCGACCACAACGAAATGCAGAAGGCTATTGAGATGCTTAACGAGGTTAAGGAGAGTATCATCAATGCCTACGAAATCAAAACAGGCTTATCAAGAGCAAAGCTGTCACACTTAATGGATTCTGAAACATGGATGAACGCAAACAAGGCTGTTGAATTTGGATTTGCCGATGACATCATCGCAAGAGAAAATCCGAATACAGAGCCTGATGGAGAAGACGAGGACGAAGATGAAGAGGAAAAGAAGAACCCCTGTGAAAATTCAGTCCTGTTTTCACGCAAGGCGGTAAATACGGCTCTTAAAAACAAGCTTGTAAAGCACTATTCAAAGAATATTTCAAGAAACGCTGGAACAGACATCACAGACCTTGAAAAAAGACTTAATTTATTAAAACCTTAAGGAGGAATTTTACTATGGCTAAAATTAACGAACTTCGTGAGAAACGAGCAAAAATCTGGGAACAGGCAAAAGCATTTCTTGATTCCCACAGAAACGAAACCGGTATTCTTTCGGCGGAAGATACCGCAGCTTATGAAAAGATGGAAAAGGATATTGTTGACCTCGGTCACGAGATTGAGCGTCAGCAAAGAGCAGACGACCTTGAAAGAGAGTTAAATCTCCCGACAAGCACACCGCTTGTTTCAAAACCCGATAACATCAATCGTGAGAGTAAAACAGGCACAGCTTCTGAAAAGTACAACAAAGCATTCTGGAATCAGATGAGAAACCGCTCAACGCAGGAGGTCAGAAACATTCTCAGTGAGGGTGTTGACAGCGAGGGCGGTTTTCTTGTACCGGAAACCTTTGAAAACACACTTGTTCAGGCACTTGATGAAGAGCTTGTAATTCGTCAGCTTGCACATACATTTACAACAGCGTCAAACGCACACAAAATTCCTGTTGTTGCCACAAGAGGTAAGGCGATGTGGACTGAGGAGAACGCTGCAATTACCGACAGCGATACATCATTCAGTCAGAAAACAATCGGTGCGCATAAGCTATGTGCTTTAATCAAGGTATCTGAAGAGCTTTTGAACGACTCTGCATTCGACCTTGAAAGCTACTTCAATCAGGAGTTTGCAAGACGAATCGGTGAAGCTGAAGAGGAAGCCTTTGTTATCGGTGACGGCAGTGCAAAGCCTTACGGTATTTTTGATGACAGCGAGGGCGGTGAAGTTGGTGTGACAGCTGCGTCAACAGTAACAATCACAGCCGATGAACTCATCGACCTTTATTACAGCCTTAAAGCGCCATATCGTAAAAACGGTGTTTGGCTTTTAAATGACAGCACAGTAAACAGCATCAGAAAACTTAAGGACAGCAACGGTCAGTATTTATGGCAGCCGTCTATTAAGGACGGTGAAACCGACACACTTCTCGGTAAGCCTGTTTACACATCTTCATCAATTGCAAATGCTGCATCGGGTACAAAGCCGATTGCATTCGGTGACCTTTCCTACTACTGGATTGGTGACAGACAGGGTGTTACCTTTAAACGACTCAATGAGTTATATGCAGCAAACGGACAGGTAGGTTTCCTTGCAACAAAAAGAGTTGATGCAAGACTTATTGTTCCGGAGGCAGTTAAGATTCTCAAAATGAAGGGTACAGTTTCTACAGGCGGTTAAGGAGTGCTTTTATGACTGACAGGCTTTTAGAAAAAGTAAAGCAAAATCTCATACTTGAACATTCTGAGGATGATGCACTTCTTGAGCAGTACATCACTGCATCGGTTTCCTATGCCGAAAGCTATCAACACATTGATGAGGGTTACTACTCCACACACGCAATGCCTGCAACTACCGAGCAGGCAGTTATTATGCTTGCGAGCCATTTCTACGAAAGCAGAGATGGCTCAACGGGCGGATTCTTTGCTGACAGCACAAACGCATCGGCTCAGGTGTGAAACACGGTCAATCTGCTTTTAAGGCTTGACAGGAACTGGAAGGTGTAGCTATGAGTTTTGGAAAGATGAACACACCTGTTGAAATTATGAAAAGGGTAATTGAAACCGATAATGAGGGGTTTAAGAATGAAAGACTGAAAACAGTAGCAAGCGTGAGAGCATATCGTGAGGGCAGACACGGCAGTGAACGGTGGGCAAATATGGCGACATTTTCCGTTGCAACTGACTTGTTCCGCCTAAGGTGTATTCCACACATAGAGGTTACAACCGATATGCTCATTCTTTGTGACGGAAAGCAATTTGAAATCACCTCTGTTGAAAATGTAAAAGGAAGAGGAATGTATCTTGAAATTCTCGCAAAGGAGGTTGACGCAAGTGGCTAGATGCACAATGAAAATGCCGGAGGAGTTTTTACTCAAGATTTCAAGACTAGGTGACAAAACAGATGAAGTGTGTGAAAGGGTACTCAATGCCGGTGCTGAGGTTGTACTTAAAAAGGTGAGGACAAATCTCAGAAATATCATCAGCAAGGACACAAAAACGCAGTCACGCTCAACGGGTGAGCTTGAACGCTCACTTGGTGTGTCACCTGTTTTGTCGGACAAGAACGGCAATCTGAATATCAAAATAGGCTTTTCAGAGCCGAGAACAAATGGCGAGAGTAATGCAAAAATTGCGAGCATAATTGAATACGGCAAAAGCGGTCAGCCACCAAAGCCGTTTATGAAACCCGCAAAATCAGCGTCACGCAAGGAGTGTATGACGGTTATGATTAACACGCTTGATGAGGAGGTAAAGAGCATATGAGTTTGCTTGCTGAAATCAAGAGTATTGCAGAGGGATTGAACATCAAGGTTGAAACAGGTATTTTTTCAGGCAAAGCACCTGACGAATACATTGTTCTCACTCCGCTTTCCGACGGCTTTGATATGCACTGCGACAATATGCCGACCTTTGACAGACAGGAAGTGAGAATTTCTATATTTTCAAAGGGTAATTACTCTGCACTTAAATACAAGCTTGTGACCGCTCTTTTTCAAAGTGATATTTCAATAACCGACAGGCTGTATATCGGTTACGAGAGCGACACGGGCTATCATCACTATGCTATTGACGCATTAAAAACTTATGAACTGGAGGAGATAGATTATGGCAACAATCGGACTTGATAAGCTGTATTACGCAAAAATCACGGAGGATACTGACGGCAACGAAACCTACGATACACCTGTTCCGCTTGCAAAGGCGATGAGTGCGGAACTTTCGGTAGAGCTTGCCGAGGCGACACTTTATGCCGATGACGGTGCATCTGAGGTTGTAAAGGAATTTCAGAGCGGTACGCTTACACTCGGTATTGACAACATCGGGACAGCCGTTGCAGAGGATTTGACCGGTGCGACAATCGACAAAAACAAGGTGTTGGTTTCCGCATCTGAGGACGGAGCACCGCCCGTTGCAATCGGTTTTCGTGCAAAGAAAGCGAACGGCAAGTATCGTTACTTCTGGCTTTACAGAGTGAAGTTTGGCATTCCTGCAACTAATCTTACCACAAAGGGCGAAAGCATCGAGTTTTCCACTCCGTCGATTGAGGGTACGGTTATCCGCAGAAACAAGGCTGACAAGCTTGGTAAGCACCCGTGGAAGGCTGAAATTTCAGAGGACGATACAGGTGTTGCAAGTGACACAATCAGCGGTTGGTACACTCAGGTGTACGAGCCGACCTATGCTGAATAAATACGGAGGTGCGTTATGACTGACAGAGGAAGTATTATTAAAATTGGTGAAAACGATTATGAGCTTATTCTCACAACAAGGGCAACAAAGGAAATTGCCAAAAGATACGGTGGACTTGAAAACCTCGGTGACAGGCTTATGAAAAGTGAAAATTTTGAAATGGCACTTGATGAAATCATCTGGCTTATCACACTACTTGCAAATCAGAGCGTTATGATTTACAATCTGAAAAATCCGAACAGCAAAAGGCCTTTGCTTACCGAAGAGGAGGTTGAACTTTTGACCTCACCGTTTGACCTTGCAGAATACAAGAATGCAATTATGGACTCAATGAACAAAGGTACAAAAAGGAATATTGAAAGTGAGCAAACCTCAAAAAACACGAAAGTCGGGTAACAGACGCTGAGCTGTTCACCCGACTTCTTTATTACGGACTTGCACATTTAAATCTTTCACAAGACGAAGTGTGGCTGATGCCATTTGGACTTTTGCTTGACCTTTGGGAATGTCATAGACAATACAACGGCATTACAAAGCCAAAACGAGTTGCCTGCATTGATGATGTTATTCCGTGTAACATCTAAATTTCAATGGACTTTATTATATATTTTTGATATAATAAAACTAAAATTGCAATAAGGAATGTTATGTAAAATAATGGAAATTAATAATTTTAATAAAATCAGAAATGCCTACATAAAAGCACGGGCGACAGAAAGAACTAAGTTGGTTGAATTTTTAAGGGAAAACCAATACACTGTAATAACGCACGGTAGAGCTGGACAAGGAAACAAAAACTATAGTGGAAGTGGAAAACTAAATCCTCCACATGACCTAAGTCACCACAAATGGATTGATGCTCAAAAGGCTGGAGTAAACTTCCTAATCAGTTTTAACCCTCTTGAAGTAGATGGAAACACCGCAAACCCGCATCACCTCTACGATAGGATTGGAGTTCAAGCATATATTGGTAATAATACCGAAACTGATATTCGCACAGCTATGATAATTACGAAGTGGACACTACCAATAACAAAAAGTGACGGAGAAGAATTGATTGCTTTTCTAAATACACTGATTGAAATGTTTAAAGTTTGGCAAAAATTGCACAAATAATAATTTTTAGACATCGCAGAAATGTGGTGTCTTTTTTTATGCCCTGAGGAGGTGAGAATATGGCGGATAGTTTTGGACTTAAGCTTGGCATTGAGGGCGAAAAGGAATTTAAAAAGTCGCTTGCTGAAATCAATCAGAGCTTTAAGGTGCTCGGCTCTGAGATGAAGCTTGTGTCCTCGCAGTTTGATAAGAATGACAATTCCGTTCAGGCTTTGTCTGCAAGAAATATGGTTCTTAATAAGGAGATTGACGCACAAAAACAGAAGATTGAAACCCTCAGGCAGGCACTTGCAAATGCATCGGAGTCCTTTGGTGAAACCGACAGAAGAACGCAAAGCTGGCAGATTCAGCTCAACAACGCACAGGCATCACTCAACAGTATGGAGCGTGAGCTTGGCAGCAATAATTCTGCACTTGAACAGGCAAAGGCGGATATTGATGGTACGGAAAAATCGCTTGAAAAGGTTGACGGTCAGCTTGATGATACTGCCGAGAGTGCCGATGATATGGGCGATGAAATCAAGGACGCAGGCGACAAGGCGGATAAGTCAAAGGACAGATTTTCAAAGCTTGGTTCGGTACTCAAGGGTGTGGGCGTTGCGATGGGTGCGGTGGTCACTGCGGCGGCCACAACAGCCGTAAAGCTAGGCAAGGAGGTTGTCAATGCCTACGCAGACTATGAACAGCTTGTCGGCGGTGTTGATACACTTTTCAAGGGCTCATCGCAGAAACTGCAAAGCTACGCATCTAATGCCTACAAAACGGCAGGCCTTTCTGCAAATGACTATATGGAAACTGTTACAGGTTTTTCCGCAAGCCTCATTCAGTCGCTTGGCGGTGATACGGACAAGTCGGTAAAGTATGCCGATATGGCAAGCACGGATATGGCGGATAACGCAAACAAGATGGGTACGGATATGTCGCTCATTCAGAATGCGTATCAGGGCTTTGCCAAGCAGAATTACACCATGCTCGATAACCTTAAACTCGGCTACGGCGGTACTAAAGAGGAAATGCAAAGACTTCTCTCTGACGCAGAGAAAATATCGGGTGTGAAGTATGACATTTCGTCATATGCCGATGTGGTTGATGCAATCCATGTTATGCAGGAGAGTATGGATATTGCCGGCACTACTGCAAAAGAGGCGGAGGGTACAATTTCGGGTTCGGTTAATGCGTTAAAGTCATCGGTCACAAACCTTGTGGTAGAATTTACTATATTAAACACAATTAGAGATTATTTTATACTGCCACATAAACATCTAAATGCTAAATCTGCCAAAGATACACATAAATGGTAATAAAATGTTGAAATCTATGTTACATATGATATAATGAGTATTGTATTAATCACAACCTAAAAAATAAACAGGAGGATATACGAATGTCAACTGGTTGGTATTTTCCAAGTAATAATTATGGAACGGTCACAGGGATAGGCGAAGCGGGTATTGAAACTTTTAGGGGTTCTCCATACCGTTCATTGGCACGAGAAATATGTCAAAATTCTATGGATGCAAGAATTGATAATAAAAATCCTGTTATTATAGAATTTTCAAGCTTTTCTATTCCAACAAAAAATATTCCTGGTTACGACAATCTGCATGAAGCTATTAAATCATGTTTGAATTTTTGGACAGAACAAAACAACAAAAAAACCATAGATTTTTTTAATAAAGCAAAAACTACTATTGAACACCCCACAATAGATGTATTAAGAATAAGTGATTTCAATACTACGGGGTTACAAGGTTCGGATAAGGAATTTAATACACCATGGCATAATTTAGTAAAAGCGTCCGGCGTTTCAGGAAAAGAAGGTTCGGCTGGCGGTAGTTTTGGAATTGGTAAAGCAGCCCCATTTGTATGTTCAGATATCAGAACATTATTTTATGCTACTAAGGACATAGATGGTTTGATCGCATTTCAAGGCATTGCAAAACTTGTGTCCTTTAGGGAAAAAGGTTTATTTAAAGAGAGAGATAGTATTACTTCGGGAACTGGTTTTTATAGTGCTGACAAAAAGAATACGCCATTAAGAAATTGTAAATCTATTGATCCGAATTTTACTAGATTCGAGTGTGGCACTGATATTTTTGTTGTTGGATTTTATAAAACTGCAGATTGGAAAACTGAAATTATATCCTCAGTTCTAGAAGAATTTGTTTTAGCAATATACAGCAATGAACTTATAGTGAAAATTGACAATATAGAAATCAGCTCAAATAATCTAAAAGATATTATAGAAATTTATAAAGAAAAAGCTAAATTTGCATATAATTATTATCAGGTCTTAACTAATGATAATGTAGTTGTAAAAGAACATGATTTTGAAGAACTTGGCACTATTGAACTACACATTCTTATTAAGAATGGGTTACACCGCAAAGTTATGATGTGCAGGAAAAATGGAATGAAAATATTTGATAAAGCGAATATTTCAAGTACTATTCAATTCGCAGGTATCTGCATATTAAAAGATGATAAAATAAATGAATATTTTAGAGCAATGGAAAATCCTCAACATAATGCCTGGGAGCCTGAACGACACTCTACCGATAGTAAAAATAAAGCAAAGAGTAATATGACTTTACTTTACAAGTATATAAAAAATGAAGTGATAGAGTTAGGCAAAGTAACAACCGTTGATGAAATAGATGCAGAAGGTATGGGAGAATTTTTTGCAGATACGGAATTTATTGATACTGACAGTCAAAGTAAGAAAGAAACAATCAGCAATACTACAAAAAATTTAGAAATAAAATTTTCTAAAAATCAAAAAAGTGATGTGGGATATGAAGAAACAATAGAAGGCAATATAACTTATTTTGAAAATGATGAACTATTTGGTGGTATAGGTTCAAAAGATAGATATGACGAAAATCCAAATCTATCGCACACTGGAACTGGTTTCGGTGGTGGTGACGGAAATAATGTTGGCACTAACGGTTCAGGTGATAATTCCTATCAAATCGGTTTTATGGATTTTAATGATAATGAATCTGCAACTTGTATAACAACTATGTCTGTAAGACTTTTCATTATTGATAGAGAAAATAATATTTACTATTTAGCCTTTGTTCCTAAAAAAAATTCAGGCAAAGGATATTTGCAAATAAATCTTTCGGGCGAACAAAGTAATATAAAAACTAATATTATTGAAGCAAAAGATTTGAATGGTAATACAAGTCTTTGTTGTAAAGGTAATAAAATCTATTTGAATAATATAATAAAAGGTGTAAAAAATAAGGTCTCATTTAAAATAGATTATATTGATGAATGCTCATTGGAGGTGAAATTGTATGGATATTCGTCATAGACTGTATCCTTATCCCGTTCTTACAGATGATACAGATGATTATATTAACAGCAAGTTTAACATGGAATTGCAAGTAACAAAAGGATTGAATGAACTTTGTTTTTTAATAAATTTAGAACTTGAAAATGAAGAAATAAATCAGTTGATACACGATAGATTTGCTGAATATGTAGTCCATATAGAATGCCCATATACATCTTATAGAACAGTAATAAAAACGGATGATGTTACTGTGATCAAAAATATTTCTGAACATAAATTGAATGGAAAGGTTGCGGTATGTTCTTTCATAGTAGCAAAAAAGAATATTTCAGGCTATCATAACTCCTTGTTTAACGATGATTATGGTGATATGCATTTTACTCTAAATAAAGGAAATGTAATCGCAATCGGAGGTCAGACAAATATTACTATTACTAAGGAAATTGAGGAATTATCCAAAATCCCTTCAATTTTTACAATTTGTAAAAACGCTGAAGATATTGATGATAGTATGAAAATTGATATAACCGGTGAAAAAATAGCAATTACACTATGTGCAAAGAGTTTTGCAAACTATAAAATGCTTGCAGGAATTCCAACTATGCTTCCTGTTTTACATTCTATATTAATTGTTCCTACCCTCATTTACACTTTTGAAACTTTGAAGAAAGAGGGTGTTAACGAATTCGAAGACCTTCGTTGGTACAATTCAGTCGTAAAAACCCTTCAAAAAAATGGTTTTACATTAGATGAAGAACTGCTTGATATCACACCTTCGTATGAGTTAGCTCAAAAATCTTTAGATATGCCAATTGACCGTGCATTAGATTCATTAATATCTCAGGATGTAACAGATGAGGAGGAATATCTGTGAAATTACATTTCATAACGGAAAATGCACTTGAGGCACTTAGAACAAATTTAAAAATCAACCTCAAACATTATTCTGAAAAAACAAATGATTGGATATATGAATATTTTGATTCTGAGAATCCTTTTATAGAATACAAGAAAGAGTTTCCACAATTTGAATTATCACTAAACGTTGATAACGATTTAAGTAAGACTGATGTCCACAATACTATAGTTTTATATTCGGCAATGAAAACACTTACTGACACACAGGCTACCGAAGAACGATTATGGGCAGGAATGTGCCATTGCGATTTTTGGGAATTTTTAAATAAACGCTGGGATTTAAAAGATAAACGCAAAATAAAAGAAGATAGTATTAGAAGTAGATATTTCTTTGCACATAGCAAAAAGCGTTCGTTAGCAACCAATAGCCTAGCAAAGTTGTGGTGGATAGGAAGATTAACATATGACGAAACAAGAACTGATCCGTTTGAGTTAACTAAATATTTAGAAAACGATTACGCAACTAAATCGTTAGTCATTTTTTCTAATAATTACATAAGCAATAAGAATATAGCAATAGGTTTGTTTTCTGCTCTTAAAAAGCTTGATAATATTGGATACACTATTAAAGGAAAACAAAACAGAGATGTTTATTATGAAGCCACAAAGTATTTAAATGTTCTTGGCGGTACTTATATTCTTGATTATTTTTCTTCTGAAGAAATAGAAGAAAAGGTGTTGAAATATATGAAAACTTTCAAAGGTGCAAGCAGTAAATTTTAGAAATTATTACACAATAAATAATAAAAATGCCCATCAAGTAATGTATATATTCTTGATGGGCATTTTTATATAAATCTGGCATAAACGGCTTTCTGTATGCACTCATTGCATTTGTAGTTATCGACTACATTACAGGAATGATGTGTGCCTTTGCCGACAGAGAGCTTTCGAGCAAGGTTAGTTTTAAAGGCATTTGCAGGAAGGTGATTATCTTTCTGCTTGTGGGAGTGGCGAATCTCCTTGATGTGTACATTATCGGCACGGGCAGTGTGCTGAGAACGGCAGTGATTTTCTTCTATCTCTCAAATGAGGGCTTGTCACTGCTTGAAAACGGAGCACATCTGGGACTTCCCATTCCTGAAAAGATTAAAAATGTGCTTGCACAATTACACCACAGAAGTGAAAAGGAGGACGACTGAATGTCATACACAAACAGCAAATTAGTTAGCTACACAAAAATTTCACCAAACAGAAACATCAATCGCAATCACAAGATTGATACAGTTTCAATCCACTGCGTAGTCGGACAGTGTTCTGTTGAAACTCTCGGTTCAATCTTTGCATCCGCAAGCAAGGAGGCAAGCTCAAACTACGGTATCGGCTATGACGGCAGAATCGGAATGTATGTTGAGGAAAAGGACCGCAGCTGGTGCAGCTCATCTGCGTCAAATGACAACAGGGCGATTACCATTGAGGTTGCGTCAGATACCTACCACCCATACAGAGTAAATGATGCTGCGTACAAGTCTTTGATTAAACTGCTTGTTGACATCTGCAAGAGAAACGGCATCAAAAGGCTTGTGTGGTCAACAAACAAGTCAGAGAGAATGAATCACCTTAACGGCTGCAATATGACGGTTCACAGGGATTATGCGAACAAGTCCTGCCCGGGTGATTACCTCTACAATCTTCACGGACAGATTGCAAAGGAGGTAAACGCTCAACTTGGCTTAGGCAGTTCAAAACCTGCGACTTCAAAGAAAACTCTCTATCGTGTACGCAAAAGTTGGAAGAACGCAAAGTCGCAGAAGGGTGCTTTCTATGACCTTTCAAATGCAAAGAAATGTGCCGACAAAAACAGCGGTTACTCTGTTTTTGATGAAAGCGGTAAAACAGTTTACACATCAAAAGCTACGAACAGCACAAGCTCTTTCAAGGTGCAGATTTCAATTTCTGACTTGAACATCCGCAAAGGTCCCGGCACAAACTATGCTACAACAGGCAAGTTCACAGGAAAGGGAGTTTTCACCATCGTTGAAACAAAGCAAGGCACGGGCTCTACCAAAGGCTGGGGCAAGCTGAAATCAGGTGCAGGCTGGATTGCGCTGGACTACACAACAAGAATTTAACTGAATATCTCTCATAGACCCATGGGTTTCTCTTCGGAGATTCCTGTGGGTCTTTTTTATCTTTTTGGGGAAAAACGTAAGATTTCGGCCTCTCCCAAGGCTACCGGATAGAGGGATACAACGATACAGCCCCTCGGAAAGTGAGGAAGCATTCATGAGACACAATTTGAAGATCAGTGTTTCAAAAGCGCCGCAGAATGCAGGCATCGTCACCTGCCGCACCGTCAGCATCAGAGAGCATCTTCTGCGTTTCCTTTTCGGAAGCAAGCAGAGAGTGACCATTCTGATTCCCGGTGACAGCGTTGACGAAGTCTCCATCTGCGAAACTGGGAAAGGAGGTATGAGCGGTGAATAAGGTAAAGCTGATTCTTGATGTTGCCCAGCTGATGCTGAAGGTGGTTCAGGACCTGCGTACTTTATCTGACAGTGTCCAGGCAGTATGCAATGCCGTGACGGAAGGTCTGTCGGAGGAACAGGTACAGCAGCTGAAGGCTATCGAGGCAAAGCCTGCGGTGGAAGAGAAGCCTTCTATTTCCCTGGAGAAGGTGCGAAGCGTTCTGGCTGAAAAGAGCCAGGCAGGACACACGGCAGAAGTCAGAGCCATCATCGGCAAGTACGGTGCAAGCCGTCTGAGCGAGATCGATGCGAAAGACTATGCAGCAGTCCTTAAGGATGCGGAGGAACTGGGCTAATGGGAAAACACGCAGTATTATCCGCTTCCGGTTCTCACAGGTGGCTCAACTGTTCCCCGTCGGCAAGACTGGAGCTGGAGTTTGAGAACACCTCATCAGAAGCGGCAAAAGAAGGAACTGCCGCACACGCTCTGTGCGAACACAAGCTGAAGAAGGCTCTGAAGAAGAGAAGCAGACGCCCGACATCTGAATATGACTCTGATGAGATGGAAGAATGCACTGACGGCTATGTTCAGTTTGTCATGGAGCAGTATGAGGCGGCAAAGCAGGTCTGCACCGACCCGATCATCCTCATCGAACAGCATCTGGATTTCTCCTGTTATGTACCGGATGGCTTCGGTACTGGGGACTGCATCATTGTTTCCGATGACACCCTTCATATCATCGACTTCAAATACGGACTCGGTGTTCTGGTGGATGCAGCGGACAATCCCCAGATGATGCTGTATGCACTCGGTGCCCTGGAACTCTACGATGCCCTTTATGACATCAAGGAAGTATCCATGAGCATCTTTCAGCCGAGACGTGAGAACGTCAGTACCTGGACTATCCCAACCTCTAAGCTGAAGAAGTGGGCAGAAAATGAACTGAAGCCGAAAGCCATCCTGGCTTATAACGGCGAAGGAGCCTATGTTCCCGGCGAATGGTGTACCTTCTGCAGAGCATCTGCAAGGTGCAGGGCAAGAGCCGAAGAGAAGCTGAAGCTGGCACAGTCCGAATTCAGACTCCCGCCGCTTCTCACTGATGCAGAGATTGAAGCGATTCTGGCCATTATCCCGGACCTTACCAAATGGGCAAACGAGATCACAGCATATGCCACTGACGCTGCCGTAAACCACGGCAAGGAGTGGGACGGATTTAAAGTGGTCGAAGGGTGCTCCATCCGTAAGTACCGTGATGAGGAGAAGGTCGCAGAGACCGCAAAGGAACACGGCTACACAGACACCTATCGTCAGTCCCTCATTCCGATGACGGAAATGCAGAAGCTGATGGGCAAGACCAAATTTGAGGAAATTCTCGGTGACCTCATTTACAAACCACCGGGCAAGCCGACACTCGTACCTGCATCGGACAAGCGTCCGGCTATGAACGTATCAGACGCCAAAAACGACTTTAACGAAATCTAAGGAGGATTTTTATTATGGCTATTTCTAATAAGACCAAGGTTATTACCGGTATCAACACTCGTCTCTCTTACTTCCACGGCTGGGAGCCTGTTTCCATCAACGGCGGTGCGGAGAAGTATTCCGTTTCCGTACTTATCCCTAAGAGCGACACCGAGACTGTGAACGCAGTCAACGCAGCGATCGATGCTGCCATCGAGGAAGGCATCGCCAAGTTCGGCGGCAAGAAGCCTATCCTGGACAGAGGTGAGGTGTACTCCGGCTGCTACGCCCGTGTCAGCCTCAACTTCTACGCTTTCAACTCCAACGGCAACAAGGGTATCGCCTGTGGTCTGGGCAACATCCAGAAGATCCGTGACGGTGAGCCTCTCGGCGGCAAGACCTCTGCGGCAGATGACTTCAGCACTCTCGCTGATGACGATTTCCTGACATAAGGAGGTGCGAAGATGGATTCTGTTATGGTAAGCACTGTTCTTGTCAATATCCTGCTCGGATGCTTCTGCCTCGCCGTTCTCTCCTGGGTGCTGGTGGGAGTGGAGACCTTCATCCATGACCGCAAGCGTGAGAAGCGTGAAGAGGAATCCGCAAAGCGTGACTCCGAGTATCACCTGAAGCGCATGGAGCAGATGGACAAGTAATCCGGTAACTACACACATGACGGAGGCGGTATGGAGAGGTTTTTCTGTACCGCCTCTTTTTTCATTGGAGGCGAATATGAAGAATTTAGAAATCGATATTGAAACATTTTCTTCGGTCAATCTTGCCAAGTCCGGTGTGTACCGCTATGTGGAGTCTCCGGATTTCGAGATTCTGCTGTTCGGATACAGCGTAGACGGCGGCGAGGTAAAAGTGATCGACCTGGCTTCCGGGGAGACACTGCCGAAGGAGATACACGATGCCCTTGAAGATGAAGCTGTTACCAAGTGGGCACTCAACGCACAGTTTGAGCGTATCTGTCTATCCAGGTTCTTAGGCTATCCGACCGGAGAATACCTCGACCCGGAAGGCTGGAAATGCAGCATGGTATGGTCTGCTTACATGGGTCAGCCTTTATCTTTGGAAGGTGTGGGTTCCGTACTGGGACTTGAAAAGCAGAAGCTGACAGAGGGCAAAGACCTGATCCGTTATTTCTGTGTGCCATGCAGTCCCACCAAGACCAACGGCGGCAGAACGAGAAATCTGCCGGAGCATGATATGGAAAAGTGGGACCGCTTTAAGGCATACAATATCCGTGATGTGGAAGCAGAGATGCAGATACAGGAAAGGCTCGTGAAGTTCCCTGTGACGGATTCGGTGTGGGATGAATATCACCTTGACCAGGAGATCAACGACAGAGGCATTCTGGTGGACATGCCTTTTGTGGAGCAGTGCATCGAAATCGACCGTGTATCTCGTGACAGCCTGACTGCGGCGATGCAGGAACTGACGGAACTGGATAATCCGAATTCGGTGGTTCAGATGAAAGGATGGCTTGCAGACAATGGCTTGGAGACGGATACCCTCAGCAAGAAGACAGTAGTGGCACTCATGAAAGATGCCCCTGACCATCTGGCAGAGGTGCTTGCTCTGCGTCAGCAGCTTGCCAAGTCATCGGTGAAGAAGTATCGGACAATACAGAACTCGGTGTGTGCCGACAATCGTGTCAGAGGTATGTTCCAGTTCTACGGAGCCAACCGAACAGGCCGCTTCGCCGGAAGGCTGGTGCAATTGCAGAACCTTCCTCAGAACCATATGTCCGACCTGGCTGAAACAAGGGGTCTGGTGAGGTGCGGCGATTATGATGCCCTGGATATGCTCTACGATGATATCCCGGATACCCTGTCACAGCTGATCCGTACCGCCTTTATCCCTCCTGAGGATAAAAACTTCATCGTAGCGGACTTTTCTGCCATTGAGGCGAGAGTCATTGCCTGGTTCGCAGGAGAGGCGTGGCGTTCTGAGGTATTCAAAAGTGGCGGTGACATCTACTGTGCATCGGCATCGCAGATGTTCGGTGTGCCTGTAGAGAAGAACGGCGTTAATGGTCACCTCAGACAGAAGGGCAAGATCGCGGAACTGGCACTCGGTTACGGCGGTTCCGTAGGTGCGCTGAAGGCTATGGGTGCCCTTGAGATGGGGCTGACCGAGGAGGAACTTCCTGACCTGGTATCTGCCTGGAGACAGTCCAATCCGAACATCGTCCGTTTCTGGTGGGATGTGGACAGTGCGGTCAAAAAGGCCATCAAGGAAAAGACAACCCAGTCCACCCACGGCATCAGCTTCTGCTGCAGGAGCGGAATGCTGTTTATACAGCTTCCTTCCGGCAGAGTCCTTTCCTATGTAAAGCCACATATGGGAGAAAACAAGTTCGGCGGTGAATCCGTGACCTACGAGGGTGTCGGCGGCACAAAGAAATGGGAGCGGCTTGAAAGCTACGGTCCAAAATTCGTGGAGAACATCGTCCAGGCAACAAGCCTTGACATTTTGATGAATGCCATGCGGACACTTCGGTGCTGCAGTATCGTAGCCCATGTGCATGATGAAGTGACCATCGAAGCTGATCCACGCATGAGCCTTGATGCTGTCTGTGAGCAGATGGCAAGGGTGCCTGCCTGGGCAGATGGACTTCTGCTCCGTGCTGATGGATACACCTGTGCTTTTTATAAAAAAGACTGATGAAAACGTAAGATTTCACCTCCTGCCAAGGCTACCCGGTAGGAGGTGTGATTTTATGCATATTACTAAGATAAAAGGTGATGACGGCAGCAGAGTGGAAGCTTCCCATCCAACCGATGCTGAACTGCAGAACGAGTACAACTACATCCTGGCAGAGAATCTGACCAAGAAGCTACTTGAAAAAGGGCTGATTTCTGTGGATGAATTCAACAAGATCATGGAGAAAAATCGGCGAACTTTCTCCCCGTTATTCTCCCGTATCTAAACAGATACAACTTGCTATTATGACCATTTAGAGTGATATATAGACTACCCTGAAAGAAAGGAGACCGAGACTATGAAACGGATAACAAAGATTGAGGCAGCCGATACCGGAGCGGTGCGAAAACTGCGTGTGGCAGCATACGCCAGAGTTTCTACCGACTCCGAAGAACAGCTTATCAGCCTGGATGCCCAGAAGAACCATTACGAAGTTCTGATCCGTTCCCGCAGGGACTGGGAATACGCAGGACTGTACTACGATGAAGGCATCAGCGGAACCAAGATGGCAAAGCGAGACGGTCTGCTTTCCATGCTTGCAGACTGCGAGAGAGGGTTGATCGACTATATCATCGTAAAATCCATCAGCCGATTCTCCCGAAACACGGTGGAGAGCATTGAGACTGTCCGCAAGCTCTGTAGCATGGGCATTTACATTCTGTTTGAGAAGGAGAATATCGATACCGGAAAGATGGAGGGCGAACTGCTACTCTCCATTTTGTCCAGTTTGGCAGAAAGCGAATCCCGCTCCATTTCTGAGAACGAGACCTGGAGCATTCAGAAGCGCTTCCGCAACGGCACCTACAAGATCGCCTATCCTCCCTACGGTTACGATTACATCGATGGAGAGATGGTGGTGAATCCGGAGCAGAGCGAAATCGTGAAGTGGATATTCGCAGAAGTGCTTTCCGGAAGCAGTACAACACACATTGCCAATGCACTGAATGCCAGGGGAATATCCACCAAGCGAGGCGGCAGATGGACAGGACATACCATTAACGGCATGATCAAAAACGAGAAGTACACCGGAGATGTTATCTTCCAGAAGACCTACTCCGATGACACCTTCACCCGCCGCAGGAACAACGGTGAAAGAGACCGGTTCTTCGTACAGGGACACCACGAAGCTATCATCAGCCATGAGGACTTTGATGCCGCCAACGACATGATCGCAAGGAATGCCGCTGAGAAAGGCATCTATGCTGACAGCCGGAAGTACCAAAACCGCTACGCATTTTCGGGCAAGATTATCTGCGGAGACTGCGGTGCAGTGTGGAAACGCAGGAAGATATCGGGTTATTTCGGCTATGCCTGCACCACGCACCTTGAAGATAAAGATGTCTGCGGTATGAAATCCATTCGGGAAGACAGCATCATGGCGGCATTTGCCACGATGATGAACAAGCTGATATTCGCAAGAGACAAGGTCCTTCTTCCCTTCTCAAACGCACTGAAGACCGCTGAAAGGGCAGAGTACCTGGATGAGTTTACAGCTTTGGAAGAGGGGCTTGAGAAGAACCTTCAGAAAAGGCAGCAGATTACACAGCTTTTCACGAAGGGCTACCTTGACCCTGCGGTCTACGCACAGCAGAACGATGAGCTTCTGAGTGCGAGTGCGAGGCTTACCGCTGAGAAGGATGCCATCATCGCAAAAATCAGCGGCGGCAGCAGGCAGAAGAAAGCACTGGAAGACATTCTTCACTACACTTCCGGAGCATCCATGTTGACAGAATTTGATGAGGACCTTTTCACAAGATTTGTGGACAGGGTCATCGTTTACAGCAGAACGGAAATAGGATTCGACATGAAATTCGGACCCGTCTTCCGGGAAAGGATTTGATTATGAAACACACACCATACGGATACGACATTGTGGGCGGTGCGGCAGTCATCAACGAAGAACAGGCTGCCAACTTGCGAAAGCTGTGTGAGAACTACCTTTCCGGCATGTCTTTTGTACAGGCGGCAAAGGATGCCGGGTTGGAGATGAAGCACAGCGGTGTTAAGAGACTGATGCAGAACCCACGCTACCTTGGAGACGATTTCTACCCTGCGATACTTACCGCCGAGATCGCCCAGGCAGTGGAAGCCGAAAGGCTGAGAAGAGATGCCCTTTACAAGGGTACAAGATACACGAAGGAAGCGGTGACTACGGTGATCCCTACAAGGTTTGCCATGAAGCGTACCGCTCCGAAATGCCAAGATCCAATCAAGCAGGCAGAATACGCCTACAGTCAGATAAAGGCGGCGAAGTAAATGCAGGCACTGGCACAGAATGTTACCGTCATTCCGGCACGAAGACGAGTCGGTTCACAGAGAACGGCTGCCCAGGTGCAGAAGATCAGAGTAGCTGCCTACTGCCGTGTTTCCACCGATTCTGAAAAACAGGAAACAAGCTACGAGGCACAGGTCAGCCATTACACGGAGTACATTAAGAGTAAGCCGGAATGGCAGATGGTTGAGGTTTACGCCGATGACGGCATCTCTGGCACCAACACCGCCAAGCGAGATGAATTCAACCGCATGATCGCAGACTGCGAAGCCGGAAAGATCGACCTGATACTCACCAAGTCCATCAGCCGATTTTCCAGAAATACGCTGGACTGCCTCAAGTACACCAGAAAGCTGAAGGCTCTGAACATCGCCGTTTTCTTTGAGAAAGAGAATATCAACACCATGGATTCCAAGGGAGAGGTACTGCTGACCATTATGGCTTCCCTTGCACAGCAGGAATCGGAATCCCTGTCGGCCAATGTGCGAATGGGCATTCAGTACCGCAATCAGCAGGGCAAGGTGCAGGTCAACCACAACTGGTTTTTAGGCTACACCAAGGATGCTGATGGCAATCTGGTCATTGACCCAGAGCAGGCAGAGATTGTCCGCCGCATCTACCGGGAGTACCTGGAAGGGGCAAGCTTCCTGCAGATCAAGCGAAGCCTGAAAGCAGACGGTATTCCCAACGAAGCGGGACACCTCAAATGGCATGAGAGCAACATCCATCAGATCCTTACTAACGAAAAGTACATCGGCGATGCTCTTCTGCAGAAGACCTATACGGTCAGCATCCTTGAGAAGAAACGTGCCGCCAACAACGGTGAGATGCCGAAATACTATGTGGAAGGCAGCCACGAAGCCATTATCGACAGAGATGTGTTCATGAAGGTCAAGGCAGAGATCGCCAGACGAGCCAATCTGAATCCTGAAGGCAAACGCAGGGTTTACAGCAGCAAGTACGCACTCTCCGGCATGGTGTTCTGCGGACACTGCGGAGATATCTACCGCCGGGTGAAATGGAACAACCGAGGCTGCAAATCCACGGTCTGGCGATGTGTCAGCAGAGTTATCAAGAAAGATGTGGACTTTGACCGCCCCGCCAGAACGGTGAAGGAGGAAGTCCTGCAAGGGGCAATCGTCACGGCGGTCAACGATGCCTACGCAAGGAAGAACATCGTAACGGCACTTCTGAAGCAGAACATTGAGTCCACGGTGTTCGGAGACCTGGAAGAGCGAATGGCAATGGTAGATAAGGAACTTTCAGACCTTCAGACACAGATGATTGCGGTATCCGGCGATGAGGTGGCAATAGAAGCACTGGGAGACCAGATTGATGGATTAAGGGCAGAACGCCAGAACATCCTTACCGAGGCAGCAGAACGCAGCGACCTGCAGGAGCGAATGAACGACATAATCTCCTTTCTGGATGAGATGCCGACAATGTTAACAGAATACAGCGACACCATTACAAGGAGACTGGTTGAGAAGATTACGATTTTTGATGAGAAGATTGTGGTAGAGATGAAATCCGGGCTTCATATAGAGGTGAAAGAGTAAAGAAAAATGTACATAAAACGAAACCCGGAGCCGACGGCGTGTCAGTCCCGGGTGCTATTTCAATCTATCGGGATTTGTCTGATAAAATGCGATCAGAATAGAACATGTTTATATCTTGGTTTTCTATTACTAAAAGATCCTTTCCCCATTCTTTGTTATCGTGACCGAGTAATCTTTTAAGCGATCGATAGTCTATTCTTGGAAGAAGTGAACGCCCAACACACGCGCATTTGAATGCTACAGGCTGGCCACTTGGACTCAATGCGCTCATTATTCCAATAAAACGGTCTTTTGTGTGTAATGGCCTTACCAACGAGATGTTGATTTCTTCCTGCTGGGAATCGTCATATAGAGAGATAAAAATAGTATTTCGAGTAAGTTTTAGGTTTCCTTGGTATGAGTATTCCCAGTATTTGTCTGAATCAATGGATTCTATTCTTTCATTAATGTTGACTTTTAGTGAGGCGGTGTTTTGACCTGAAATTGATAATGCGGAAAAGATCCATTTGTTATCATCTTCTGTGATGTTTGCATGAGGCAGGTATAACAATATATAAATTCCTGGTTCTAAAGTTTCTTCTGGTTCTGGTAAGGTAGCGTACCATTGATCATATGTCTGCGAATTATTCCAGAGAAAATTAAATTCAGTATCGTAATATACAAAATCAGGATTGTTCTGAAATACCTGTTTATGTGGAGATACAAGTTCTACAGGAGAACCATAAGCGTAATCACGAATCAGAGCCCTTGAAGTGTTATCTGCAAACTGAACAATGAGAGTCTGACGCAAAATAGGATAGTCTGTGATTCGTAGTTGGATACTAGAATATGCTTTTTCATAATCATGCCATTTGGATAATGTGTTGTTGATGCCCATATATCGAAGTTCTTTAGATGGGTCACGCATAGCCCTTGCTATCATTTTCATTGTTGGAGAGGTAGGATTTCCGATAAAATGAAATGGAATTTGTTTTTTGGCTAACGTAGTTAATAGTTCGGTTCGTTCATGATCATCAAACCAGCGCCAGCCTGTTTGAGCAGCCATTTTTATACAGGTTATGGGCGAATCGTGTTCCATGCATGCCTTAATAAATTGTTTGCTGCTAACAGTGTGACTATGCATCTGTGGGGTATCCGATACAGTTCCTGTCAAGTTGGCTCTTATTATATTTAGTATTTCATCTTCATTATCATAGGTACTTAATAAAGGATACCAACGTTTCATAGTGGCAATAAAGGAAGCTGAATTACCACCAGAATTTTTTTTGAGCAATTCGAACAAGTTCTTAAAGTGCAGATCATCCATCTTCGCTTGGTTGTGTCTGATACGACTTAACCATCTTGTTCCATGGAAAATAGTATGTTCAAAATCGCCTTTTTTTATTCCAAATTCGTATCTGCAGTTATTAGCAAGACTGTCAATTGTGATTTCTTTAATCCGAGGAAAAGAAGACTGGTCCATATATTCAACCCCTTCTAGAAATATTAGGATATATCCCCTTAAAAATTATACATCATAACAAGCAACAATTCAATAACTTAGATGTACAATTTAAGTGCAACAAAATAAAATAAAAGAATAGACTCACAATGCAACCTTTGATATAATGGAGTCACCACAACAACATTAAAGGGGGGGAGCAAAATGAGTCTATACACATATTTTACTACAGAAGAACGAGAGTTGTCAATGGTCTTAAAAGCACAAGGCTACAATAACAGCCAAATAGCCAAAAGGCTTGGCAGGAGCCGATCATCTGTTTATCGGGAGTTTGCAAGAAACTCTAATAAAGACGGTAGTTATTCAGCTAATACTGCTTCAAGAAAGTATCACAAAAGGCGTAAGAAGTGTGGTAGAAAGCCTATACTTCAGACAGATAGCAAAATAAAAGACTATGTTGTAGAAAAGCTTAAGCTTTTCTGGTCGCCTGAACAAATTGAAGGAAGGGCAAGGCTTGATAACATCAATATGGTTTCTTATAAGACAGTTTACAGAGTCATTGATAACGGTGTACTACCCAAAAACATGCGACTTTATTTGCGTATAAAGCGAGTTAAAAATCGCATGAAAAGGGCTGATGATAAGCGAGGTAAAGTACAGAATACCATATCTATTCATAATCGTCCGGATGGTGCTGATAATCGTACTGAACTCGGTCATTGGGAAAGCGATACCGTTCTCGGTAAACGAGGAACAGGTTGTTTCGGTACTCATGTTGAACGCATGACAGGCTTTTTAGCAGGCTTTAAAATACCTGACAGAAAAAATGATGTTTTTAACAAGGCTACAATAACTCTGTTTGAATACATGCCTGAAATACTGAAAAAGAGCTTTACTGTTGATAATGGTAAAGAGTTCTTATCTCATCAAGACTTATCTCAAAAAATCGGTATGATCGTTTACTTTTGCGATCCACATTGTCCTTGGCAGCGTGAAAGTAATGAGAACACTAATGATTTGTTGAGGCAATTCTTTCCAAAGAAAATGTCTTTTGCTGATATAACTGACGAAAGACTTGCTGAGGTTATCAACCTTATTAACAACCGTCCTCGCAAGCGTTTAGGTTACAGGACTCCTTATGAGGTTCTTTCTGAGCTTTTAATTTCTTGTTGCACTTGACTTGACAATCTATCAATATGAATGTCCGAAATGTCCAAAACACTAATTTGGACATTTCGGACATAGTTTTTTATGAAGTGGACATGGGTATAGAACTTCTCGTCCTCGGATGTGTCCCACATTGTATATCTTGTCCGATAACTCTTTTTTATAATTAATCTATCAAATCAAGAAGGAGAAAAAACAATGAGTACAAACGAGAAGATGGTAATCAAGAACATGTTCAAAGGCTATAAAAAAGTTACGACTTCTATGTTAAAAACACTGGAAGGCTATGGACTCATTGTTGATGGCCAGGGAAAGCATTATAAAGTTTATCGTCTGGATAATATAGGTGGTTTTGTAACTCTTGCAAAGACACCTTCAGATAATCGGTCTGGCTTAAATATCAGTCGTTACATAATTCAGCTAATAGAAGCCTGATTTACAGGCTTAGAAAGGGGTGATACCGAATGTACACTTCGGGTTTTAAGTGACGATGCAGTCATTTTTCTGGTGTGTTGAAGAGGTCACATAGTGGCCAATGCGTGTGTGACGAGTGCTCGAGCAGTGCACGGTTCCCGCATGAGTCCCTCTTTGATACACCGGCAGTCCGTGGATGCAATAGCCACGCTGATGAGCCGTAAACGGCGAAACTGCAAAAATGATAACCAAGGGTTAATTCAGTCGAATGGATTGTCTAAGTATAATGAAAGCATCCAGATTAAGGAGGATAAAGTTATGAAAAACAGCAAGGATCGTATCATTTGTGTCTCTAGCGTTTTCTATGGCAAAACACAGGTTAAAGGTAAAAACAAGTACAAAGACAGCTCTTACAGCAAGAGTGTTGTCCAGGGTAATCACACATTTTACTATCAGCCTGTAAATTCTGCTGAGCGTTACTATCTGTTCTCTACCAAGCGTTATTCTCCGAGCATTGCTGCTGTCTTTGCTGAGAGAGGCGTGCTTATGGGTAATGGTCAGGCTTCGCAGACTCACAGCATCACTTTAGGCGAGTTCTACCGTCTGAAGAATCATCATCACAACTTCGCTCTGAACAAGGTATTTGAGCGTATTCCGGTTTGGATTGATGATGTGATTCGTTATGAGATGAGTGACGCTGAAGTGTGCTTCTCTGATAGATGCAACGAGGTTTGTTTTGCAGACGAATGCCGCCGTGATGATGAACGTGCCGCATAAGGAAGGAGTCAAAATGGAAGGTTTTATTTTCTTTGTAGGTGTGGTTTTGGTATTGGCTTATATCGGGGTTGCTATCTGGGCAATCTGCAAGCGTCAGACCATCGGTGGGAGCATTGGAACTGCAGCCGCTTTTCTTGGAGGCGGACTTGTTGTTATTCCTATCGCAGAAGTCGTGGCAACTTTCGTGTGCTGGGCAATTGTGATTTGTATTGCTCTTGCTGTTATTGGAGCCGTATTTGGCGGTTGATTTGAGGAGGATATAAGATGAGAGAATTTGCTTTCGGAACAGATAATCAGTACAGCTGGCTGGACAACCTGATCAGTGATGGTCAGTGTCATGTGTTTAACAATTGTGTCCTGCCGGAATCCTGTACCCCTGACCATAGCCGCATTGGCTTTGAAAAGGCAGACGCCATCTATATTGTTTATATCGATCGTGGAGTTGCCACAACTTCTGACGATCAGAATTTCATTCGCTTTCTTCAGAATGGCGAAACTAAGTTCACATGCCTGGAAGATATGATGGAGTTCTTTCGTTCCCTTCAGCCTCTGTTCGGCTCTGCTGTTTCCCTTGCCTCGACTTGTACAGTTAAGCAGGGTAAGATCTCTGAGACAGATCCGGTAGATATAGAGGCTCTTGTAGCTGAGCGCAGCCAGAAAACGAAACCCAAGTTAATTAGTCCGGATGCAATCAGCACTCCGATAAAGCAGGATATTTTCGGTCAGGATGATGCAATTGACTCTCTGACCGAACTGATTGCTCTTAATCGGATGCGTAAGAAAAGCAAGCTCTTGACAGTGATGCTTCTTGGACCTACTGCCACAGGAAAGACCGAAACCGCAAAATCCCTGGCAGCCGTTCTCTCGGATGTCACAGGTACGAAGTACGACTTCATTGACTTGGCCGGAAGTGAATTTGTGGGGGAGCATTCTGTTCATCGATTCTTTGGTGCGCCTCCTGGTTATGTTGGTCACGGACAGGCTACCGCACTTGCTGATGTTCGCAAGAATCCGTATCACTGTATCGTTATCAACGAGATTGAGAAGAGTGATCCTAAGCTGATAGAAGGTCTTATGGAGGCAATTGATACAGGTTATCTTGGGATGGCAGATAACAGCAAGCCGATTGACTTAAATCATTGTATCTTACTGCTTACCTCCAACCTTCCGATTGACATGGAGAAGTATTCTGCAGCAAATGATTTTCAGCGTTCGGAAATGTGCAGAGATGCGTATACCAAGCACTGCGGAAGACCTGAAATCAGCGGCAAGATTGGCAACTTCATTGCTTATCAGGAGCTGTCAGTTGAGGCCATTGCGAGGATTGCACTTAAGTTCATCCGTCTTGAACTTGAGAACTACAATCTGAAACTCGGGACGGTATCCAATCAGCTGATGAATTACTATCTGGACTGTGAGACCGCCTATGGAGCCAGAGCAATCGCCCTCAATGTCTCTGCCACTGTAGGAAAACAGCTTCAGCGTTTCTTGCTGAGAAGTGGAGATCCAGATGCTTTTGCTGGAAGGAACATTTCCCTTTCCGGATCTATTGACAACATTCAGTTTTGTATTGATTAAGGAGGATTAAACTATGGCTAATGCATTTTTTAAAAACATTGCAGCAGGAGTAGAAAGCATTTGCAGTTTTGCCTGTGATGCGCTGGATATTATCATGGATCCAATCGGAAAAGAGGAAACGGATGAACTCGAAAGCATTCCCAAGCCGATTGTCCGTATTTCCCAGGACGTTCTCAATAACTTCCGAAAGAACGTCGGTCGCTATACACCCGAAACAGGCGGCCTGCTTGGGTCGACTGAGGATGAGATGTGCGTAGACATCTGTCACTTTGATCGGCATTCCAGGAATACACCTGGTACTTTTTACTATGATGTGCCGTCTATGAGCGAAGTATTCCGTGCATGGAGAGAAAAAGGATTTACCACAAACGGTATTTACCACAGTCATCCTCGCGGCTGCATTCGTCCATCATATCATGATATCTCAACCGCTCTTTTGCATATCCGTTTCTTTAAGTTGGACTATTTCTATCTTCCTATTTTCCAGCCTAAAAAGAAGGGACTGTTTACAATGCTGTTCTACATTGTGAATAAGCAGGATGACAATCTCATTGTGACCCTGGACCATATTCTCAAGGCAACTGAAGAAGGATATGAACTTCAGTCTTTCAAAGAGTGGAGTGAAGTATATTCCATTCGTGAGCTTGATCAGTACAGTTCTTCTATCGACCAGAAGCATACAGCATCCAAGAGGGTCGCTCCTTCAGCTGATGATACTGCATGCACTTCATATTCCGAGGAGGTTTCTTCTATGAACAATACTGTCAACCATACTGCAACATCCACTCCCGACTATTTTTCCAAGGTTAAGTCACTGTATCCTGATAGAGTTTTGGACAAGGTGATTGTCTGTATCGGAACAGGCGGAGCGCGTAGTTTCCTTGAGAACTGTGCCCGTTCCGGTTTCAGAAACTTCATTTTAATGGATAAAGACACTGTCGGCGCTACTAATATCGCAACCCAGGGAGTCTTTATTTCCGAGATGGGAAAGAAGAAAGTAGAGGTCATTCGTGACCGTATCCTTGATATCAATCCGAATGCTCATGTTGTCTGTGTAGATCGCTTCCTTGACGATTTTATGAGTGATGAGGAATTCAAGGGGTACCTTGATATCTTCCCGAATCGACGTCCTACTGATTTCCTGATTCTTGGCTGCACCGATAACTTCGAAGCGCAGAAGCGAAGCTCTATGCTTGCTTTGAAGTATGGTACTCCCTACTTGGCCGCGATGATGTATGCAGGAGGGGCAGCCGCAGAACTGATCTTTACTTATGCTGGTGTTACTGAAAGTTGTCCTCAATGTCTGCTTCGTGACCGCTTTGAGAAGTATGAGCATGGGTTTCAGAACGATGTTGACTCCTCTGCATGTCCTATTTTTGCAACAGAACGCATGAACGCTACAAAGGGGTACATTGCTCTTATGCTGCTTATGTATCATGAAGATCCAACCAGTCCGTATAACGATATGCTGGATCAGGTGGCGAACAGAAACTTTGTGTGGATCAGACTGAATCCTCAGTTAAAGGATAGTGCGCTTGGCATTGGACTTTTCGACCGAATTTTTGCCGGTGTGCCGAAACGCTTTACCTTCATGGATGAGACTCTTTGGGTACCTCAGCATCCCGATACAGATCCACCCTGCAAAATGTGCGGTGGTACTGGTGACCTCAGAGAACTGGCTTTGAAGTGGAGAGAAATTGATACACGGCAGATTCAGTTTCAGGATTAACGCATTTTATGTCGATGCGGGCAGCCGATGTTGTCTGCATCAGCAAAACCTCAGATATCAACGCCGAAATGTTAACCGCCGGTTGATGTCGGTTTTATATCTGGAGAAGTATACTATGACCATAGCGAAGGATATTTCATCCGATGTCCTTAGCTAAAGCGTATTTTCAACAGCATCCACATTTATTCTTTCGATAAGGTAAATCAAATGTGGACGATAACATCAATCAATGCTGATTGGTGCTAGGAAGCTGATTTTCCGAAGCACCAGCAGCACCATGTGCCAAAGGAGGGCACTTTTCTATGGCTAATAACACATGCAATCGTTTCACCAACATCAATTTCAAGGAGGATTATTCTATGGAAATCAAATTTGTGAATACTCAGCAGACCAATTGCTTCGGCATGATGCTCCCGGGCGGAGGTTTCTTCGGCGGAGAGCAGACCGACGTACTCCCGGGTGGCGGCTTCCATGGCGGAGAGCAGACTGATGTGCTCCCGGGCGGTGTCTTCCATGGCGGAGAGCAGACTGACGTGTTTCCGGGCGGTGGCTTCCATGGTGGAGAGCAGACTGACGTGCTTCCGGGCGGTGGCTTCCATGGCGGAGAGCAGACTGACGTGCTTCCGGGCGGTGGCTTCCATGACAGCGAGCAGATTGACATACTCCCTGGGGGCAACATCAATGGTAGACTTCCAATGAATGAAACCTATGACGATAGCGTCTTACATGATGAGGTGAATAACGAGGAACCGCCTTGGGTAAAAGGAACATTTGGTGTTGACTGGTTCTTTGTGTAATACCGTGTGATTGGCAGAGACCACAGGCAACGTCCTTCGATGCGCTGTCTGTGGCCTGTTCCATTCTCATGATTTGTTAACTGTCGGTTGATGTCGCAGAGTGATTTACGACAGTATACTGTAATCATCGGCAACACAGTTAATAATCATCACTTTAAGGAGGCAAAACGAATGAGAGAATTCGTCTATGGAACTGATCAGCAGTACGAATTGCTGAAGGAATCTTTAAACGATCACATGTGCCATGTGTATGGTCACTGCATCTTCCCTTCTTGTTTCAGTAAGAATGCCGGTCGTATCGGATTCGAGAAAGAGGGAGACACATATGCTTTGTTCATTGACAAGGGAATCACTTGCTCTAAAGGCAACACTTCTCAGCTTTTTCGAGACTGGCTCTCTGCTGGTACACTCCGCTTTTTGGATTTTACTGACATGAAAGTTTTTCTCAGAAGTTTGAGATATCTTTACTAACGAATGGGAGGTAGTAATATGGTTGGCTTCATTCTTGCAATTATTGCTGTTGCAGTGAGCATCGCGATCACTTGGAGCATCTGTTCTTCAAAAAGTAATACAAACACCGGCAACCAGGTTTCTGCTGCATCAAATACCAGAATTACTGTTACAGAATGTACCGAGACTGGTCCTATGGTTTATTTCGCAGATGATAGACATGGAAGAAGTGACCGAGAATACCGTTTTAATTACAAGAAAGTAAATGGATCTTGGCGTGCCTACATTCTTAGAATGCCGAATCTTTGCGGAAGAGATGCCTGAGGCATGGCAACACATCGCTTGTTTGACAATGGTCATCCGTATGTGTGCTGGGATTCCAAGGTAAGAACATTGAAGGAAATGCAGACAATATCTCGTGTTTGGGCTAACAATATTCAGGAGTATATTGCGCCTGGTAAACGGTTTGGTCCTCAGTAAAAGATTGGAGAGCTTACCATGAATGAAATATATCAGATGTTTTGGGTGGTACTTGCTGTTATAGGTATTACTGCTGTTTGTAAGGTTATCTATCAAGTTTATCAAAGCAGAAGCGTAGATAGCCACAGCAGCAATGCTGTTACGCCTGTCTCTTCAAACCAGCGATGTTCACAGGATGAGACAGGCCCTATGGTTTATTATGCCAATAACCCACATGGACGAAAGGACTGTGAATATCGCTTTAATTATAAAAAAGTCGGTGGTTCATGGCGTGCATACATTCTTCGTATGCCGAGTCTTTGCGGAAGAGATGGCGATCTGCATAAGACCCATCGATTTACAGATGGTCACGGTTCTTATTGGGTATGTTGGGATAGCCCTGTAAACTCACTCAAGGATATGCAGGCTATCTCCCGTGTGTGGGCAAACAGCGTACAAGAGTACATTGCGACTGGCAAACGCTTCGGATAAGGAGGAAATCATAATGAAGAGATGCTCAAACCCTAATTGCGAGTCTTCTTTCCTTTATGGAGACAGCAAAACAACATGTCCTTTCTGCCACGCACCATTAACGAATGACAATGGTGCCGCAAGCATCCATCAGCTGCTTACCCCCGTCGATAATGTTTTTGATAGGGAGCCTTCGGTTAATAATCCTACCTTCATCAATCATTCTTGGAGAGGCATCGAGTGCACAGGGAGAATTACTGAAATCGAACACCAGGCGTTGTTCTACAGTAAATACCATAAGATCTTTAATACTCTTTTTAGAGGAGAGCCTTTCCAACTCGCTCATCAGAGTGTGGAGTACACCATTAGGGTTGAGCCGATTTCGGATGGAATTCCCTCCGAGGTCACTGACTTCTGTCTCTACGGTAACTACCTTGGACGTCTTCAGGTAGGAGACGAGGTGCATGTTAAGGCAAAAGACTGCCGTCACCGTCGTGTCGTTAGATCGATTACAAATCTTTCGACCGGTTCTCCAATAAAACCCGGTCTGCAAATTAGTGCTTCAGTTATTAGAGCCGTCCTGCTTGCTCTGTTTTTGATCTTTTTGATATTGATGTATGAAGTGGTGCAGTTCGTTGCATCTGGAGTAGCTGCAGCATTTGGCATTGCGCTTGTATCAGCTGCATTGCCAATCATCATCTGCATTGTAGGACTGTGGCTCCTTTTTAGGAGTGTTTTCCCAAGTCATAGAGGAAGGAGAAGATGATAATGAACCAGTATAATTCTGGGATGCGAAATGCGTCCATCTTAGCCAAACGAATCCTCACATTTAAAGGCAATCGTTTCTTAAACGAGCTGCAGGGACTTTACCTGGATGATAAAGCTTTCATTCCGGGTATCTGTAGTTGGATTCAACTTCATGGTTTTCGTATGGTTGATGCCCAAACTTCTCATGAAGCACTCAGGAAGGCCACGCTTCAGGGAATTCGATCTTCTTTCAGAACGGGAACTCCCTCTCTGTATATTTTGGATACCAGCAAAGACGGAATGCTGTCGGTTTACTATGGGAATATGAATGCAGAATCCATTCTTAAGTCTGCTATGCCAGATTGTCATATAACAGATGGTGCTTGCTGGAATTCTGATGGATTTCGTTTTTCGGGTGTAGTACTCGGAACTTTTGCTTCTGAAAATATGGCGGATGCCTTTGCCACTGCAGGTGTCAAGAGTGCATACATAGCCTGTGTGATAACACCCGTTGCTGATGCTGTGGCTCAGGACATTTTAGCTGAAAATCGCCGCTTATCTGCAGAATTGACTCCATACAAATCCATTCAGCGTGTATATGGAAACGCATCCCGCCGCATAGTTGAATTGCCCGTACAGGAAATTGGTGAAGCGATTGCAATTCTTAAGGACGAATATGAGTTTCTCCAGAATCGTATTTCTGAGGGCCTTGTGTGTGCTGCAATCCGATTCGGCGCAAATAGCAGAAACGATTTCCTTCGCCTTGCTAATTTGATTCAGTCCAGCATGACATCTCGGGGCGAAAATACCCACTTTGAGCCTGTTCGTTGTTTTGAACTGAACGGAGTATTCTCGGATTGGAGAGACTGTGTCTCTATTCCTCATATTGATGTAGGTAGTTTTGACTCAACGCAGCATAGTGCCTATGCAGTATCTTTCCAGGGGGCTGCTGATGTAGCATCGTTCTGCACCGCACCAATTCATTCTTACTCCGGTTATTTTGTTGATTGCGGACAGCCTGGTGCAGATGCACATGAACTGTTCCCTGCTATTCGTAGTATCGAGCAGTCGGGTATTAGTGTTGGCAAGCCTTATAACAGCTCTGGAAAAGCTGTACTCCCGCTCAATGGACTTCTTTGTCATACGGCGGTGTTTGGTGCACCGAATACTGGAAAAACCAACATTGTGATGAAAGTCCTCAATGATGCATGGGTAAATCATAGCGTACCATTTGTCGTTCTTGAAGCGGCCAAAAAAGAGTACAACACAATGTTTTCCTGTATTCCTGAACTTAAGATCTATACTCCGGGGGCGGATGGAATACCAATGCAGATGAATCCGCTACAGCCTGAAGATGGAGTATTGATTGAAAACCATGTGGCAGCTGTTGCACGAGCTATTGCGGTTGCGACAGGTGCAGAGCATCCAATTCCTGAGGCCTTTAATGGTTTACTTAAGTACACATATAAGCGTTTGGGTTGGGAGTTTGGCACCATGGCATATGTGGATTACAGGAAACCTTTTCCCACTTTTGCGGATGTTCTTGCAGATGTAGATCATTATATTGCTGAGTCGGCACAGTATGGACCTGAGGTTCGCCAGAACTTAACCGCGGCGTTAAAAATCCGATGTGAGGCTTATTCTACCGGTGCGCTTGGACGTATCTTTTCCCGTGCATCAGGGTTAACCGCGAGGGATTTCCTCGATGTTCCCACGGTAGTTGAACTTGCAGATTTCTCAGAAGAGAATACCGCATTTTTGATGAATATTCTGCTGTTTAAGTTTCAGAGTTATCTTGAACGACTTCCCGAATCGCATGCATTAAATCGACTCATCGTTGTGGAAGAAGCCCACAATGTTTTTCGTAAGACGATTTCCGAAGATACATCTCTAGCTAGGTCAAACCTTGCTTTTGATAAGATGTTCGCAGAAATTCGTGCAAGCGGGACCGGTTTGATACTGTCTGATCAGCGCCCATCTCTTATGCCTGACTCTGTTTTGGCAAACACTGCAGTTAAACTTTGTCTGAGTATGGGATCAGAAGATGATCGCAAATCTATCGGAGATGCAATGGGGCTTTCTGACATACAGCGCAATGAACTCAATATGTTCAAAATCGGAGAATGCATTTTAGCTGTTCGCGGACATCGAGGGCTGTTCCATGTTGCGGCAGATAAGTTCATTCACGGGGAGCCTTTTTCAGCTGCATGTATGGTTTGTGCCTGTCGTTTCCGCTGCAGAAAAGCAGCGGTTCAGAAATTGATTGCTGATTTATCTCCGGAGTTGGTTCGCTATCATCTAACTAAAATCACTGTCAACCCTTATAATGTTGCCTTACTTTCAGACAACATTGACCATATGCTGGAAGATATGCATGTTGCAGCAGCAACTTCCACACGACTCTGTCTGCTCGGGGAACTTCTTCGTCAGGCAAATATCCCGATGCAGAAGAGCAGAGTTATTGTTAATGCCTATAACAACCATTTGAAGGAGGGGTAAACATGAGCGAAATTAGTAGCGGTGGAGATTCCATGGACGTGTCTGGAGAAACTACTTTTGGTGGTTCCGAGACTGAAACTTCAGAGGCAGTAGGTACTGTATCTTCAGAGGTGAACAATGCTTCTGATTTAGGAATAGAAACAGGTACACCTGGCGTGGAAGGAGTGTTAACCGGACATGAAGTTTCCATAAGCTCAACAGAGACAACGCACGGAATGAACCAGATTCTTGAAACCCCTGAGACCCTTGAGCTTGCACATGCCCAGGCCCAGGTTGAGAGTGTTCATCATTCCGCGCTTACCAGTATCCTTGAACGAGACGGCGCTTATATCTCCAGTCAGGATCATGCAAGAATTGAAGCAGGGATTACCAGTATCAAAGCTTTAGATAACATTGGAAGCGGAAAAACCGGTGGATATCATTTTGTCTCAAAGAACAGTTCAATCCGTGTGGCATCTCTGAATGAGGCACAGCGTGAAAGATCAACGATTCATGAAACACACCACTTTGCATCGCACAATCGAGAGATTATCGTTCCGATGCCAGATAAAGGCGGTTACATGGTTCATAATACCGTTGGTACGCGGCAGTCCTCTTGGTTTCACTCTGCAAATACAGGAGAAAACTTCGGCTATACGGAACGCGGGAGAGGACTCAATGAAGGTATTACAACCATGCTTACCAACCGCCAGCTCACAGAAATGAGTCCGGAGAAAGGAAGAGAAGCAGAACAGCAGCAAATATATGGGCACGCAGTGGATTTGACAACTGCACTTGAGAGCCTTGTTGGTGAAAGTACCTTGAAGGATGCTTACTTCGGCGGAAACATGCAGGCACTGGAAAGCAAGGTCGACAGTCTTGCTGGTGAAAAAGAGTTTGGACATCTCCGAGATTGCCTTGACAGAACCATATCCGACAATTATGCGGAACGTGTAGCAGCAACGCGTGAAGCGCAGGAAATACTGGCCAAGATGTCAGAAAGGAATAAAGTGTCATGATTAATTATGTAATTGAATATATGGAAGCTTCAGGAATTGTCTTTTCTAGTCGCAATGAACTTGCGAATGTTATCGAAGGAATAAAGCTTTATTTGTTCGAGAATGGTATTCCTGAAAATGATAACAGAGAATACTTCAGACAGTATCTCAACCGCAGTCTTATAAGAATTGAAGGTCACGATACAAAACAGTATTTTCTTTCATATCATGCCATATCCAGAGTGAATCAAATTTGCATTGAATACAGGAACAACGGCAAGGTTTCAGACAAACGAAAAGCGGATCTGCTGAATGATATGTCTGAACTCTATTCGTTGGGGCTTGGATATAAATATGTTCCGGCAGCGGAGGTTTATGAAATTTTGGGAAGGTTGGCATAAAAACAGTGACAGTTTGTGATTTGGTTAATGCAAAGGGAACGCTTAGCCGCCTTCATATCGCCTACAAAGAACTTCCTTGTAGGAATGGGTGGTTTTATTACTGCAAAAAATCTGATGGTGTTTCGTTTGATATTAAAATTGATGATCATGGTATTATTCGACTTTGGAAATTTATTGGTACGGCACCGCTTTCAAAATCCGGAAACAGATGCGAATACCGTAATTCTCAGCAGCCATGTTCAGCAGTTGGTATCGAAGTGACAGATGAAGGTGATGTTAGTTTCTACACAGAGCAGAAAGTTGATGTTACCGATGCCAAAAGTGCTGCTCGAATAGACAGAATGATTAGTCGCTACATCAACATGATTTCTGATGTTCCGCTTGCACTCACTTTGTGAACCGGTGGTTTATGGGAGTGTTAATAAGGATACTGTACAATAGGGGCATGTTAAATAGGAGGAGAATACAAATGGGAATCAACAATGTAAACAATTATCCTGAGAATTTCATTCTTCTCGGCACTACGGGTGCTATGCCGACCGATGCGGATATTCTTATTTCGGAAATGAAAAGTTCCCACCCTGAGAAGTTTGAGGGCAACAAGGATTATGTCACGTTCGAACTTCGCTATGCAGCACCGTTCGACAAAAGTTTTCATGAGCTTAAGCGTCTGCAAGGAACAGCTTCGGAAGCTGCCGGACGTCGAAGTGATTTTAAGGGATATATCGTTATCGATATGAGTAGCTGGCTGACACATCATAACGAGGAATATCTGAACAAAGCACTGCTTTTCCTGGTTGATATGAGTGAGTGCTGGAAGTACGTCTTTCTTGTGGATAATCAGAATGCAAAGGCTGCAAGAGAACTTGTTGGCAAGATTTTATCGGTATTCTTTTGTGATCATATTCCGTGCATAGTCAAAGAGACAAACGTAAAGCATTCTTTTAAGAGCCGTGTTAATGACCTTTGTAAAGCACAGGGAGTTATCTGTTCTTCTCAGGTGAAAGAGTTTCTTCAGGAACTGATGGAACTGGAATTTAGTGAAAGCGTTGTCACAGCACTTCTGGCTGAAATGGCCTGGAGCGCAGGTAAAAAGATTAGTGTGGATACGCTGGTCAATCTTGCAGACAGCCACTGCTCCGCTGTCGGCTATATGTTGACCCAGAAAGACTATAACCGTCTTTTGGCAGTTATCGATAAGAGGAAGGAGAACTGGTATGGTGAGAAAGAAGCAGTATGAGGCCGCTTACGCAGGATATGTATATGAGAAGCCGATCACCCACTGGACCTCAACCGAAGAAGTGAAAAAACGACTTACAAAAGTCAATCTCTCGGACTTGAGTGAACTTGATGCAGGCGGCATGCCAATTATCTACGATGGTCAGAACGTCTATATTGACGATGGAGATGGGCACACAGCATTGATCGCCTGTAGCGGCATGAAAAAGAGTATCTGCGGGTTCATGCCCTTAATCAGGATACTTGCTGCGGCAAAAGAGAATATGGTGATTACGGACCCTAAAGGGGAACTGTATAACCGAGAGGCAGGTTTCCTGAAGAGTCAGGGGTATAATGTGCGGTGTCTTGATTTTCGAACAATGGACAAGGATTGTTTTAATTTGCTTCGTTATCCGGCAACTGTATATCGAAGCGGAGATAAGGACAGAGGTTTAAGTCTGTTGTCAGATAATATTAATGCCCTTGCAGAAGATCAGCGACACCGCGCAAAGGATCCGTTCTGGCCTGATACAGGAACATTGTGGATGAATGGAACTGGAGCGATTATGCTGGACGCTTTCCCTAAAATCGAACAGATCAACATTTTAAATTGGTCTGATTTTAATGTGCGGAGTTCAGCTTCCATCATTGAGGACCACCTCCTCTCAATGATGCCGGACAACACTGTAAAATCTGCACTGAGGCAGTGCCTCTCTTCTGCAGAAAATACATTCAAAAGCATTCTTATCACCGCATCCAGTTTTCTGACCATGTTCAATCAGAATCCAAAGCTTGCCGCTATGCTTTCTCACAGCACGTTCACACTCGAAGACCTTATCAAGCCAAAGACGGCTTTATTCCTGGTAACAGATGATACAACTTCTACCGCAGATCCTATTTTGGGTATGATTATCAGTCAGATTCAGACCTATTTGGTTGACAAAGCCTATCACAATAAAAATGGCAGACTGAATGTCCGGATGAATTTTGTGCTTGATGAGTTCGCTAGTATCCCTATTCCCAATATGGATAAAAGCCTCGCAACACATAGAAGCCGTAACATCAGATATTACCTCTGTGTTCAGAGCTTGGCTCTCTTGAAAGAACGATACGAGAATCCGGAGAAACTTCTTTCGAATTGTGCTTCTACGCTGTATCTCGGCTCTACTGAACTTGAACTGCTCAAAGAACTCGAGGCAAAGCTTGGCACAACATGCATCACACCCGATGGAAAAGAACGACCACTTTGCTCTCAGGCAGAGCTTATGACACTTGAAAGATCTTGGAGTCATAAAGAAGCAATCTATCTGAACCTCGCAGAAGGAATTCGATACTGCACAATGCTTCCAAGTATTGAGACATACAACATCGGGAACCATCCCCTTCCGACTTATGCTGCCAAGCTTCCAGCAATTGAGACATACACTGTAAAAGAGTTTGCTACCGATGTGGTGAATGAGCGAATACGTGCACCATTTGCTCCTGTGCAGAAAAAGAAAACAACATCAAGGGAGAAGCGCAATAAGCATGCACATTCGTCAGCTGCTGATGACTCATCAGATACTTACCTTGAAGCCGAGCTGATGAAAAAGTTTGATGAATTATTTGGCTCATGCGATGATGATTAAGGAGGGATACATATGACTGTACCAACAACAAGAACCGCTACCGCCGCTGGCTACATGACTTCTGACTGCTTGTCTGAAGAGTTTTCTCGCCGCAGAATTTATATCACCGAAGAAATCACTGATTCCATGGCAGCAGGCATTTGCTGTCAGATTAACCATCTTGCATCATTAAGCAACGATGACATTACCCTTTGGATTATGTCCCCCGGAGGTTCAGTGTCTGCAGGTTCAGCCATCCTGGATACCATGATTTCCTGCGGATGTGAGTTCAGAACTATCGTGATGGGTACGGCCGCTTCTATGGCCGCGGTAATCGCTTCTTCTGGGACTAAGGAAAAGCGCTATATTGGATCGAATTCGGGTATGATGATTCACCAGGCTCTCGGTGGTTTTTCTGGGCAGACTGCTGACATTCTGCGAACAGCTCAGCATATCGAAAAAATCAACAATCGCCTTTATGGAATCCTTGCCTCTAATACTGGCTTAAGTATTGAGAAAATTGCTGTTGATTGTGATAGAGACTATCATTTGAATGCAGATGAGGCTATTGAGTATGGCTTGGCAGACCAGATTTTCAATGGCTTTGAAGATTAATACAATTAAGAACGCAGGAGCTTCCTATTTGTGGAGGCTCCTGTATTGTTAACCATCGGTTTATCGGAAATGTTCAAGACTTCATGTACACTATGGGTGAAAACACCGTTGTAGATATTATGAGGTGAATTTGAGCATCCATATGGCAGTATAGCTGTGCGGATAAGAAAGGATGAATTTATGAAAGATCACTCTACAATGACAACATTCGAGTTCCTGCTCAGCATTACTTGGAAATATGTAATAGGTTTTATCTGGTATAAAAATCTTTTGTTTCGGGTTCTTCCCCACCGTGATGTGTATGACTCTCTTCGGCTTCTCTTGATTATGATGCTGGTTTCTGTGGTCTGTTTCATCATTGCGATGAACCGAAGAAAAAACGGCTGGACTGCAACAGCGTGTTTTGTTCTTTCGTTTGGCCTTTATACAGTATTGACCTATTCGACTACCTCGGCATTGTTTATACGAGTTGTAGCAGTAGTATCAATTCTTTTATCACTTGTATATTCGATTTTGCTTTTCTCGAGAAAAATTAAACAGAGAGGCAAAATCGCACGAAGAAAAGTGCTGCAGAACCGACTCTCAAGATGTATATATTCTGTTTCATGTATTATGGCAGTTGGCATGCTGTCCCTTATGGTTGGTATTGGATGGAACGGCTACTTTGGCACGGGACTTGTAACTTCATCGGTAGAGGCAGAGGGATTGCATCAGGACATCAAAAATGAGGATACCATGGAGGTAAATAAGGATACCATTCTGAAACTCCAGCCAGCTATTTGGGAGGATCTGAATACCCACGAACGAATCGACGTTCTTCAGACAGTCTGCAATGTTGAAACACATTACTTAGGACTGAATTATCCGGTTACCGTAAAGGGAGACAATCTCTCGCCATATACCTTAGGAGCTTATTCAGATGCACAGAGATTAATACGAATTAACCTTGATCACATTGAGAATGACCCTGTAGAAGATGTGCTGTCTACCATCCTGCATGGGGGAAAAATTGGTACCCCATAAAATTCTGTGTAAATAATAATCCTTCAAGCAATAACAAAACAGCGGATTGCGGTGTAATCAGGCTTTCTAATTTGCCCCGTGTCAACTCTTCTTTCCTGTCTGCGGAATGTTATGCACGCCTTGCGTGAATAACATTTTGCGGACAGGAAATTCTATTCTCAGGGGCAAATCAAGCCGGTATTCTGTCCTCAAATATTATCGATAACTGGCTCAAAACAATATCCCAATTTCGACATCTTTGTGTCCAGCGTTCGACAATCTTTTGCGACGCTAAATACAACA
>OIYT01000444.1_pt1 | contig 41844 bp, 40 predicted proteins | sample 1588201 | NCBI WGS metagenome assembly OIYT01 (sample SAMN03283260) | human gut metagenome | biome: human-associated habitat; material: feces | host: Homo sapiens | place: USA | collected 2013
ATTAACCAATGATATAAACCTTAACATTTTTGTGGCCAAAACCAGATGATAAAGCAGCTGAATGTGTACCGTAGCAAAGGTCAATTCTGTTACCCTTAATTGCTCCACCTGTATCGGCAGCAATACAGTAACCGTAACCTTCAACATAAAGCTTAGTACCTAAAGGAATAACTCTTGTATCTACAGCAGCTACACCATAACCAGCCTTCATACCAGATGCTGTATAACCATTTGAGTATGAACCACAGCACTTAGAACATGGGCAATAAGCAGTGGCATTAAGTGTCATAGCCTTCTTATACTTAACAGAAAGACCTGGAATAGTGTTTGTAGTAGTTGTTGCAGCAGCATTACTGATCTTTGCCGGAGTTCGTGTTTATCAGCAGAAGGAGGCAGAGGAAAAGGGGGAAGACAGCCTGCCTAAGACCGAAGTGGGCAAACTTCTGGCAAAGGATCTGGATCTGGAGTATCCTGGCACGCCGACAGAGGTTGTCAAGCTTTTCTGGCGTATCAACAAATGTATATATAATACCAACATGAAAGAGAAAGACCGGAAGGCATTATATCATCAGCTTCGTCTGTTGTATGACGAAGAATTTCTGAAACAGAAAGGAAATTCGGAGGAAGAGATGTATGAGGCATTAAAGAAGGATATCAAGACGTTTGATGATGCGAAAAATTTCATCTCCTCTTATATCGTACAGGAGGATGATCAGGTGAAATACGCGGAGGTTGACGGAAAAGAAGAAGCTATGCTGGTTGCTTCTGTATTACAGACTTCCAAAAAATCAAAGACAACGGAATCTTATGCGAAATATATCTGTCGGAAAGACAGCGGGGAACATTGGAAGATTCTTGGCTGGCAGCAGATTACTGCGGCAGAGGCTGAACAGTAGATAAATGAAATAGAAAATATGTGAGAAAGGCTTGGTTAGCATCATGGAAAAAGATGTACTGATACTGGGAATTGAGAGCTCCTGCGATGAGACGGCAGCATCTGTGGTAAAAAACGGAAGGATCGTGATGTCCAATGTGATCTCCTCCCAGATCGATATTCATACATTATATGGAGGCGTAGTGCCGGAAATTGCATCCAGAAAGCATGTAGAACGGATCAATCAGGTGATTGAGCAGGCACTTGAAGATGCCGGGGTTACGCTTGATGAGATCGATGCGGTCAGCGTGACATATGGTCCGGGACTGGTCGGGGCACTTCTCGTTGGTGTCGGTGCGGCCAAGGCAATTGCCTATGCGGCAGGAAAGCCTCTGGTGGGCGTGCATCATATCGAGGGGCATATTGCAGCAAATTATCTGGAGCATCCGGATCTGGAGCCGCCGTTTCTGTGTCTTGTGGTATCCGGAGGTCATACTCATCTGGTTCGTGTGCTGGAGTACGGCAAATTCGAGATTATCGGCTACACTCACGATGATGCGGCCGGGGAGGCATTTGATAAGGTTGCCAGAGCCATTGGTCTGGGATATCCGGGTGGACCAAAGATTGACAAGCTGGCAAAGGAGGGAAATCCCCATGCCATTGAGTTCCCGCGGGCCAAAATTGATGGCTGTGAGTATGATTTCAGCTTTTCCGGCGTAAAATCAGCCGTTTTAAATTATCTCAACGGATGCGAGATGAAGGGCATCGAAGTAAACCGGGCAGATGTGGCGGCATCCTTCCAGCAGGCAGTCGTCGATGTGCTGGTGGGCAGAGCCGTTGGAGCAGCCAAAAAGCTTGGAGAGAAGCGGATTGCCGTGGCAGGCGGTGTGGCTTCCAATACGGCACTCCGTGCGGCCATGAAACAGGCATGTGATGAGGCAGGGCTGGGACTTTGCTACCCATCTCCAATCTACTGTACTGACAATGCGGCAATGATCGCATCACAGGGGTATTATGAGTATATGGCAGGGACACGTCATGGTCTGGATCTGAATGCAGTACCGAATCTGAAGATCGGTCAAAGGTGAAAAAATATCAATTAAAAAACTTTATAGAAAAATAATTTCATTATCTGCAAATCTATGTTATACTATCTCCAAGGGATCATTCTGACCATTTTTTGGCGGAAAGGATCCGATCAAGAAATCTATGTACAGAAACTGACAAAATAAGGAGAGAAAAAATGTTTGCAGATGAAAATGTGATTAGGATCAAGCATGATGTACTTTATGAGGTGGCAAAGCTGGCCTTTGAGGGCACTCTGGAGGAGGAAAGAGATCACCTGCCACGTAAGATGATACCCGGACCAACACCGCAGTTCCGTTGCTGCGTTTATAAAGAGCGTGAGATCATCCGTCAGCGTATTCGTCTGGCAGAAGGGAAAGCTCCTGGCCCGGAGGACAATGGAAATGTCGTACAGGTTATTTCTTCCGCATGTGAGGACTGTCCGATTTCCAGTTATGTTGTAACGGACAACTGTCAGAACTGTCTTGGTAAGGCTTGTGTGAATGCATGTAAGTTCGGTGCCATCAGCCCGGGAGAGAAGCGTTCCCACATTGATGCCAATAAATGTAAAGAGTGTGGTATGTGTGCAAAGGCATGTCCTTACAATGCCATCGCGCATCTGAAGCGTCCATGTAAGTTTGCATGTCCGGTAGATGCCATTACATACAATGATCTTGGTATTTCTGTCATTGATGAGAGTAAGTGTATCCGCTGTGGCCACTGTATCCACAAATGTCCGTTTGGTGCCATCGGCTCCAAGACATTCATTCTGGATGTGATCGGTGCACTGAAGGCGGGCAAGAAAGTCTATGGTATGGTAGCTCCTGCGACAGAGGGACAGTTTGGCCCTGACATTACCATGGAGAGCTGGAAGATCGCTCTGCAGAAGGTTGGCTTTGCAGATATGATCGAGGTTGGTCTCGGTGGAGATATGACCACACAGAGCGAGGCTGAGGAGTGGCTGGAAGCATATCACGCAGGGGAGAAGAAGACCACGTCCTGCTGTCCGGCATTTGTGAATATGATCCGCAAGCATTATCCGGAGCAGGCAGATCTGATCTCTACTACAGTTTCCCCAATGTGTATGATCTCCAGAATGCTCAAGGCAAAGGAGCCTGACTGCTATACCGTATTTATCGGCCCATGCATCGGTAAGAAGTCAGAGGTTGTAGACCAGCAGATCGAGGGCAATGCAGATGCTGTTCTTACCTACAGCGAGATCCGTGCCATTATGAAAGCAAAAGACATTGAGCTGGAGCCGGCTCCAAACGAGTATCAGGAGTCAAGTACCTATGGTAAGCGTTACGGTAATGCCGGTGGTGTAACTGCTTCCGTACTGGAATATATGAAAGAGACAGATCAGGAAGTAGATGCCAAGGTATTCAAGGCAAATGGAGCCATGGAATGTAAAAAGGCAATGCTTCTGCTGAAGGCAGGCAGACTTCCGGAGGACTTCGTCGAGGGTATGATCTGCGAGGGCGGCTGTGTGGGCGGTCCAAGTGGTTATGCGGATCCGATGAAGACCAAGAAGGTTCGTGATAAGCTGATCGATGAGGCAGATGACAGAAGTATCACTGATAATCTTAAGAACTATGATCTGAGTGCATTTGAGCAGCACCGCTAATCAACAGAATAGATAAAATGATATCGGGGAATGTTTCACTCCACAGGAATGAGACATTCCCTTTAATTTTTTCTTTTATGTATTGACATATGAAAAAGATTTGGTACAATATAATCAAACATATGAATGATTGTTCATATGATGAAAAGAAAAAACATATACATTTGAAAGGATGGAAATAATTATGAAGAAGACTTACAAGATTGATGTTGACTGTGCAAATTGTGCAAATAAGATGGAAGAGGCTGCGAAGGCTACAGATGGTGTAAAGGATGCCGTTGTGAACTTTATGACACTAAAGATGTCTGTTGAGTTTGAGGAGGGTGCTGAGCCAAAGGTCGTAATGCAGGATGTATTAAAAAATTGTAAGAAAGTAGAAGATGACTGCGAAATTGTCCTGTAATCGCTGCTAAAAAGCACGGTCGATAGGAAGGAGAGTGAAGCTATGACAAAGAAACAAAAAAAAGCCATGATCCGTATTATCATAGCGGTTGTACTGGTGGGACTGATCTCCTTGCTGCCGGTAAAAGGATATATCAGGTTTGCTTTATTTATGATTCCGTATCTGGTGATCGGTTATGATATCCTGCGCAAGGCGGTAAAGGGTATTATGAACCGTCAGGTGTTTGATGAGAATTTTTTGATGGCAGTGGCAACGATTGGAGCAATCGCACTGGGAGATTATACCGAGGGCGTTGCCGTTATGATCTTTTATCAGATCGGAGAGTTGTTCCAGAGCTATGCGGTAGGCAAAAGCCGCCGCAACATCAGCGAACTGATGGATATCCGTCCGGATTATGCCAATGTGGAAACGGAGAACGGGGAACTGGAGCAGGTTGATCCGGATGAGGTGGAGATCGGCAGTGTGATCGTGGTGCAGCCGGGAGAAAAGGTACCGATCGATGGTGTGATCATCGAAGGAAAAAGTACCTTAAATACCAGTGCACTGACCGGAGAAAGCCTTCCGCGGGAGGCAGAGGTTGATGATGAGATCGTCAGTGGCTGCATTAATATGACAGGAGTGCTCCGGATCAGAACGACCAAAGAGTTTGGGGAGTCTACTGTTTCTAAGATTCTGGATATGGTGGAGAATGCCAGCTCCAGAAAGTCCCGTTCTGAGAATTTTATCTCGAAATTTGCCCATTATTATACACCGATCGTATGTTATTGTGCGGCGGCACTGGCAGTGCTTCCTCCGTTAGTAAGTATTCTGTTTTTGCATATTGCGCCGGATTGGGGCGAGTGGATCTTCCGTGCATTGACATTTCTGGTTATCAGTTGTCCGTGTGCGCTGGTGATCAGTATTCCTCTCAGTTTCTTTGCGGGAATCGGTGGAGCAAGCCGTTCCGGTGTACTGGTAAAGGGCTCCAATTATATGGAGACACTGGCACAGACCAGCTGCGTTGTCTTTGATAAGACAGGTACGCTGACACAGGGGGTCTTTGCGGTATCTTCTATCTATCCGGAGGGAATGAGTGAGGATCAGCTTCTGGAATATGCCGCACTGGCAGAGAGCTATTCCAGCCATCCGATCAGCCGCAGTCTGCAGAAGGCTTATGGAAAGGTGATCGATAAGAACCGCATTGAGGATGTGGAAGAGATCAGTGGCAATGGTGTAGAGGCTGCGATTGACGGAAAGAAAGTATCCGTTGGTAACGACAAGCTTATGAAAAAGCTTGGTGTTTTCTATAAGGAATTAAATGAAGTCGGAACCGTTGTTTATGTGGCAGTGGATCAGATCTTTGCGGGAAGTATCCTGATCTCTGACCAGCCAAAGCCGACAGCGGCAGCAGCGATCAAGGCATTGAACAAAGCCGGTATCCGCAAGACCGTGATGCTCACCGGTGACCGCCGCAATGTGGCAGAGCATGTGGCAAAAGAGCTGGGTATTTCTGAATATTATGCCGAGCTGCTTCCGGCAGATAAGGTGAGCGGCGTGGAGAAGCTTCTTGCAGGACAGAGTTCCAGAGAAAAGCTTGCCTTTGTCGGAGATGGTATCAACGATGCGCCGGTGCTTTCCCGGGCAGATATCGGTATCGCTATGGGAGCCATGGGGTCTGATGCGGCGATTGAGGCGGCAGATATCGTATTGATGGATGATGATCCCATGAAGATTGCCAAGGCAATCAAGATTGCCAGAAAATGCATCCGCATTGTTTATGAAAATATTTATTTCGCCATTGGTATTAAGGTGATCTGTCTGATCCTGGGGGCTGTAGGTATTGCCAATATGTGGGCTGCGATCTTTGCCGATGTGGGAGTTATGGTGATCGCGGTATTGAATGCCATCCGGGCATTATCGGTTAAAAGACTATAGGAGAACGGAAACCATGTCTTGACATCCCTCTCCGATTCCTACATACTAATAGTAATTGGCTTTTATCTTATGTGGGAACGGAGGGGATTTTGTATATTATGAAACAGGAACATATTACTTTGGATTGTTGTGACAGTATAGAGGTACATCAGGAATTGTTAAATATAGTAAATAAAAAGCTGCCGCAGGAGGAAGTGCTGTATGATCTGGCGGAGCTGTTTAAGGTGTTTGGAGATTCTACCAGGATTCGTATTTTATTTGTTCTTTTTGAAGCGGAAGTGTGCGTATGTGATCTGGCGGCGGCATTAAATATGACTCAGTCAGCCGTATCTCATCAGCTTCGCATTTTAAAACAAAATAAACTGGTCCGGAGCCGCAGGGAAGGAAAGTCTGTGTTTTATTCTCTTGCAGATGCCCATGTCCGGGCGATCATTGATCAGGGACTGGAGCATGTCGAGGAGGAGTAGTGCGAAAAATACTTCTAGGACTGCTGGCAGCAGTCAAGAAGTATTAAAATTTCGCACAGGAAAAACGCAGAAGCGGCGTTTTTCGCATAAGAATGAATGCTTGAAGGAGTAGTGTGATGAGTACAGATAATCTGGAAGAATTAAGAAAGCATCCGATTGGCGTTTTTGATTCCGGTATGGGCGGGATCAGTGTGCTGCGGGAGCTGGTAAAGGTAATGCCATATGAAGATTTTATATATTTCGGTGATTCTGCCAATGCGCCTTACGGTACCAAGCCCACGGAGGTGATCCGCGACTTGACGATCCGTCATGTAGAGGAGCTGATGCAGCAGGGAGCCAAAGGGATTGTCGTGGCTTGTAATACGGCCACAAGTGCGGCGGTTGCGGTGCTTCGCAAAATGTATCCGGAGCTGCCTCTGGTTGGGATTGAACCGGCGATCAAGCCGGCAGCGGTTCAGATGCCGGGAGCAAGGATCGTGGTGATGGCAACACCGATGACGATCCGTCAGGAGAAATTTCGCCAGCTGATGGCGTCCTATGAAGACAAGATCAGCATTGTGCCCCTTCCATGTCCGGGTCTCATGGAGTTTGTAGAGAGAGGGGATCTGGACGGAGAGGATCTTCGTACATATTTGCAGGAGCTTCTGGGAGCGGTTTCCGAAAAGCCCATTGACGGGATCGTACTGGGATGTACGCATTATCCGTTTGTTAGAAAAATGATACAGGAGATTGCCGGAGACAAGGTAACGATTTATGACGGGGGACCTGGAACGGCAAGGGAAATGAAACGCCGTCTGCAGGAAAAGGATCTGTTAAATCCTAAGACCTCACAGGGAATGGTGCATTTTTTCAACAGCCGGGATACACAGGAAGAGATTACATTGTGTGAGGCTCTGTTTTCACGGAAATAAAAATGAAAATAAATAATCTGCACAGACAGAACAGAGAGCATATCACCGGTAGAGTGATATGCTCTCTGTTCTGTTTAAGACTTTTTATTAGAAAGTATTTTGTCTGTCACGATCACAAGGCAGGCAGCCGTATTGCCGTTTCGGATAGTGGCGGTGATCACTGCCGTACCGGGTGCTTTTGCCCGGATCCGGTTACCGGATTTCGTAATCTTGACCACTTTTGGATTAGAGGAGGTCAGTACCGGAACTTCTTTGGTAATGCTTGGCCGGAGAGTGATCTTGATCTTTTGCCTTGTGTTTGGAGTCATTCGGATCTTCTTACGGTTAAATCGGATACTGGTGGCTTTCGGACTGACATTGATCTGACAGTTTAAAGTCGTAGCAGTGTTATTAAAGAACAGGAATCCCTTTTGCCTGATCTTAACCGTGACCGTGGCATTGCCAATAGATTCACTGTTACATTCACAGGACGGCTCATCCTCGTCCGGTGTCAGTGAAACAATGGAATTGTCACTGCTCTTAAAGGAAACATTCTCATCGGTGATGCCGTCTACTGACAACGATATACTGTCTCCCAGAAGGATATCTGCCTCCGTGATATTAAGCGAATAAGGCAGATCGGATTCTGCTTTTTTGTTTTTGGTTCTTGCGTAAGCTGTTGTATCTGTAAACAGACAACAGATGAGCAGCAGAACAAGAATCCGGTATTTTCTTTTTGGATGTATCATAATTGTTTAAGCCTTTCTATAAAGAAATGCTCCCACCTACAATGTACGAATATGTTACAATTAAAGAATAGGATTGATCCATGGCAAAAACGTGTCACAATTGGATTAAATTTTGCCATAATTTTTTCGCATTTTTGTGATAAACTATGTATAAAAATAACAGAAATCTACAAATTATATGCTGTATAGCAGGGAAGGAGCATAAATGCAGTACATATTGATCGCAGATGATAATAAGGATATTACAGATATTTTATCGGCATATGTTCAGAAGGAAGGATATGAGCCGGTCATTGCCAAAGACGGACTGGAGGCGGAACGTCTTTTTGAAGAATATAAACCAATGGCATTGCTGTTGGACGTTATGATGCCGTTGAAGGACGGCTATGAGGTATGCCGGACCATCAGAAAGGAATCCAGTGTGCCGATCATACTGATCACCGCCAGAGGAGAGGATTATGACAAGATCATGGGACTTGATATCGGAGCGGATGATTATATTGTAAAACCATTTAGTCCGGGTGAGGTTATGGCACGGCTCCGGGCTGTTTTACGAAGGATCACGCCGCCCAAGGAGACAAAGGAGCAGGAGGGAGTCATCCGGATTAAAAATCTCTATATCAATCTGGAAGAATATACCTTCAAGGTGGATGGACAGAGGATTCCGTTGACCAAAAAAGAAATCGAAACCATGTGGACGCTGGCCGGTCATCCCAACAAGGTATTTACCAGGGATAATCTGTTAGACAGCCTCTGGGGATATGATTATTATGGGGACAGCCGTACGGTAGATTCCCATATAAAAAGGCTGCGTTCGAAGCTGGATTCGGTGGAGCATCCGGATTGGGGGATCAAAACCATCTGGGGAGTCGGATATAAATTTGAAGTCAATGATATGGAAGGGTAAGTGTGTCGGCAGATGATATACGGCAGGTTATGGAAGGAGCATTCCGAGGGAGAAAAGTATGAAGCATTTGATACAGTTGTTTCGCAAAAATGACATTATCATCCGGATCTACATGTCCTTTGTCCTGGTGCTGGCACTTACTGTAACATTGATCGGTGTAATATTTTTGAAATTATACGAGACCAATTATATGCGTTCCTATACAGAGACATTGAGCCGGCAGAGCACCGTCATCGCTAAGAGAGTTGGCAATCTGGCACGAAAAGAGCGTAAAGGACGTTTTTCCAAATACGCATCAGATATTGATGAACTGCAGCGGGCAGATGAGATAGATGTGTGGATCGTCAGCAACAAAGATGCACAACACCCTCTGACGCAGGATTATACCAATGCTGATACGGGGAGTCTGACGGAGGAGATGTATGATGTGCTGTCAAAGGCATTTCAGGGGGAGACAGCACATAATTCTAACTTTGACAGGATATACGGCATGGTTATCCTGAGAATCGCCACGCCGGTCTATATTGATAAAGATTCCGGAGAGGCAGCAGGAGCCGTTATGATGGTCAGTATGATTGACCGGCAGCAGATGGGAGTACGGCAGGGCAAATATCTTCTGACCGTGAGTGCTGTGCTGGCACTGTTTATTTCATATATCATTGCTCTGGGGGCTTCGAAATATCTTTCCAGACCTCTGGCAAAGATTCGAAAGGACATTATGCGTCTGGTGGATGGAGATTACAGCGAGAGAAAGGTGAAACGGACGGACACACAGCTTGGAAAACTGGAAAGTGCCCTTGGAGAGCTGGCTGGGCGTCTCCGGCAGATCAATGAGGAACGGACAAATCTTGATAAAGCAAGGCAGGATTTTTTTGCCAATGTCTCTCATGAGCTTCGCACGCCGATCACGGTGCTCAGAGGATATTCCGAATCCCTCGCGGATGGTGTTGTGACGGGAAAGCAGCAGGAGCAGGAATATTACCGGCGGATGGTAGAGGAGTGTGAGGGGATGGAACGCCTGGTGGGGGATCTGTTTATTTTATCCAAAATGCAGAATCCTGACTTTCAGATTGAAAAGGAGCCGGTCAGCATGATCCAGATTTTTGGAGATGTGGTGAGACGGGGGCGGATCCTGGGAAAAGAGAAAAATATTCATTTTGAAATAACATTTCCGGAAAATGAGCCATGTCTGATCCTGGGAGATTATGACAGACTGCGTCAGATGCTTCTGATCATTGTAGACAATGCCGTAAAGTTTTCAAAGGAAGACGGGATCATTGAGATCATGATGGAACGAAAACAACAGGAAGACAAAACGGTAATATTAAAGCTCCTGATCAGAGATCATGGCATTGGTATTTCAAAAGAGCAGATTCCGTATATTTTTGAAAAGTTCTATACCTCAAAGCTGCGGCAGAATCAGAACGGAACAGGGCTGGGGCTGATGATCGCCAAACAAATAGCCCTCCGCCATGACGGTGACATTTCGGTGGAAAGCCAGCCTGACGAAGGGACTACATTTACCTTTGAATTTACAGAATGTTCTGTGGAGGATGCGGAAAATTTATAGACACTGGAACATTGCTTCCAGTGTCTTGTGCAAATCCTCAGGAGTGTGGGCGAGTGATAAAAACATTGCTTCAAACTGCGCCGGTGCAATATAGATGCCATGGGAGAGCATCTGATTACAATAGCGGGCATATGCGGTTACATCTGAAGTTTTTGCACTGGAGTAATCGGTAACAGGCTGCTCTGTAAAAAAGATACTTCCGATAGAACCAACATGATTTACCTGCCATGGGAGATTCTTCTGATGAAGGATCTCTTTTATTTTTTTGAAAAATTCATCCGTAGTATGATTGAGTTTTGTGTAATATTCCGGATGATCCCGGAGAAGTGAAAGCTGTGCAATACCTGCCGCCATGGCAACCGGATTGCCGCTTAAAGTTCCTGCCTGATAAACATTGCCAACCGGTGAGACCTGTTCCATGATATCACGACGCCCACCATATGCACCAACCGGCATACCGGCACCGATGATCTTGCCGAAGGTAGTAAGATCCGGCGTGATGCCATAATATCCCTGTGCTCCGGAGAGAGAAAGGCGGAAGCCGGTAATGACTTCATCAAAGATCAGGAGACTGCCGGATTCATCGCAAATATTTCTAAGCTCCTGCAGAAAACCGGGAGCCGGAGGAACTACGCCCATGTTGGCACCTACCGGTTCCACAATGATGGCGGCAATATCTTCTCCGGATTGTGCAAAGATCCGGCGGACACTGTCAGGATTATTGTACTCAGCTGTCAAGGTATCGTGGGTGACTGATGCCGGAACCCCGGAGCTGTCCGGAACTCCGGCTGTCATAACGCCGGAGCCTGCCTTAACCAGAAGTCCGTCGGAATGACCATGATAGCAGCCGGTAAATTTGATGATCTTATCTCTGCCGGTATAGCCTCTTGCGACGCGGATCGCACTCATTACCGCTTCGGTTCCGGAATTGACCATGCGTACCATATCAATCGAAGGAACAATATCGCAGATCAGCTTTGCCATGGTTACCTCCGGAGCGGTAGCGGCACCGAAGCTTAAGCCTCTGGTACACGCATCCAGCACAGCATCCCGGATGGCAGGATGGTTGTGTCCCAGGATCATCGGTCCCCAGGAACCGATAAAGTCAATGTACTGGTTATCATCTTCGTCCCACATGTAAGCTTTATCGGCTTTGCGGATAAAACGCGGGGTGCTGCCGATGGAACCAAAAGCACGGACCGGGGAATTAACGCCTCCCGGAATATATTTTACGGCTTCCTGAAAAAGTGTTTCTGATCGTGTCATGTGATTATGCCTCCTTATATTTCAATCTCAAAAAAGATATATCGGATCTTCTCGGTCTGACCGTCATTGTCATAATAATTGTTTCCCACAGTGATCGATCCCTGATATTTGTCGACAAATGTCTTCAAAAGATTTAATCCAAGACCGTGTCCTGTCCGGTTTTTCTTTGTTGTATAGCGTGGAGTAAACAGGTCATGGACAAATTTTACGGTGATGAGAGGTCCCGGATTTTCTACGGAAATGTAAAATGGTTTGTTGGAGTCAGAGGACGGTTTTCCGAGAATCACATATATTTTATCATTTTCGGCAGACGCTTCCAGGGCGTTGTCGATCAGAATACCTGTCATATCGACAATTTCCGTGTCTGTGCAGGTGCTGTCATAATGGTAATCATTCACTCTTACGATCAGTTGTTTTCCGGCATTGTTTGCCTCAAGATATTTACAGTACAGCAGGCTCGCCAATAATTTGTTTTCGATATGCAAAAAGGAGTAAGATTTATTGTCCGGTATGGTTTCGTCAAGGCTGGAATAACTTTTCAGTGCATGGCAGAGGGAGTCGTAATCCTTATAGGAATCCGCCAGATGGATCAGGGATGCAATCTGGTTATTATACAGATGATGCTGTTTCTGGATATTTTCAATCATATCATTCAGGATCGGCATGTAGGTTTCATAATCCCTGATCGCCTGTTTTCGTCTTTGATCGGATAAACTCTGGACAATGATCAGGACACCAAGAAAGGTAAAAATAGCGATCGAGGCGATGGTAGGCATCAGGAGTCCCAGACGAATCTCATCGTAACGTAAGCTCAGAGCGGAAACAATGATGAGAATCAGGATCAGGATCAACGAGGAAGAGTAGGAAATATTTTCCAGCGAATCCATCCATTTTCTGACCGGAAGAAAGTGAAGCACCGGGATCAGAAGGAATGCTCCGAACAATACCACAGACAAAGAGGCCGGATCGTTATAGCCGGTGGCACTACACGGAATTTGAAGGAGGTTATACAGCAGGATAAAGAAGCACTGGCAGAGTGTTTCAATCAGATAACCGCAGATTACAACATTCAGGCATTGGCTGATGGATTTGGAAGAATTAAAGTATATGAATAAAAAATAAATACAAAGAATCAGAAAAAGCCCGATGATCACCCACTCATCGTCGTAGAATTGGATGATCATGGTTAAGGAGTACATGACGATAAAACTGAAGAATGTGGAAACAGGATGTTTCTTCAGGTTTGACAATTCTCCGGTTAAATAAAGCATACACAGGGCGTAAGACGCTACCTGGATAAGATTGATTAAAAGAAATGGAATATATGAAATCAATAAAAATACCTCCTTTATCGTTTGTTTAATGGACGTGAAAATCTCTGCCATAGGGAATTTCATCGTTGATATCCATTAAACAGAGTGTTCTGTTTTTGGGATTGACGGACTGGATATATTTTGTATTTACAAGAAAAGATTTGTGGCATCTTTTAAAGTAATCCGGGAGAAGTTCGTTTAGGGACTTCATGGTATATTGTCTGGAACTGATCTCGCCGTGTGTTGTGGTAAAGAACATAGTTCTTCCAAAAGCCTGTATATAGTAAATATCATTGGTACTAAGCTTCATGAAAATTCCATCTGCCGTTTTCAGGCGGATCGTTTTGTTTGTTTTGAGAATCTGATCCAGTTGATAAAAAACATCTTCTGGCTGAAAGGGCTTTAAAAGATAAGCGTAACAGTGAATGCGGTTCAGTGCTTCGTAGACATAATTGGGAAAACTAGTGGTAAAAATTATGGGAATATCTTTGAAGGTGGAACTTTCAGATATGTATTCTGCAAAAGAAAGACCGTCGGTATTCTCTGGGGTTTCGTTTAGGGAAATGTCTACAAAAAAAGCGGCATACCGGATGGAATGATCTAATTGATCCAAAGCCGTATTCAGATCTGAAACAAGTGTATAATCTAATTTTATCGGGTATGTCCGGATCGTTTCAATGAGATTCCGGGCAAAAGTAATATTATCTTCCAATATAAAAATGGATGGATTCATTTGTATATTCTCCTGTTAAAATGATAGATCATACTCCGCAAAGGAATTAACGGAGTATGTAGCTTATAAAGTATTGTACCACTTAATACATTGTTATGGCAAATGAGTTTTTAAAAACATATATGCAGTTCATGACCAAAAAGATGTATTTCATGACAAAACAGTAGAAAAATGGAAAAAGCAGTGATAAAATACCGAATAATAGGTGGTGGATAAAGGGAGTGGAGAGTGTTAAATACATAGAGGGTTCGGATCGGACAATAGGAACCCGGTGTATAGACGGCACAAAGAACCGCCGGATAGACAAATGTTTATCCGGCGGTTCTTTGTGTGTACAGAGTTTCCGGGTATGGATTTCTCGATGGAAAGGTGATATATTACTAGTGATTACCAGGTGGGGGAAAATGGATAAAATGTAAGAGGTGACATATGGATATTACAATGGTTGGCATAGATTACAGGGATGCCGGACTGGATATCAGAGGCAGATTCAGCTATACCAAAAGGGAACAGGAGGAAACGATAAAGTATTTGAGGCAGTTGGAAGGGATTTCGGGCTGCGTTCTGTTGTCAACATGTAACCGGACAGAACTTGTGTTGTCATATACGGAGGAATGGGATCAGGATGAGAAACAATTGTTTTGCGGGTTAAAGGATATGCAACCGGAGCAATATGTACAATATCTGCATATACGCCGGGGGATGGAGGCAGTACAGGATCTGTTTGCATTGGCGGGAGGCTTGAAATCCCAGATCCTTGGAGAGGATCAGATCCTGACGCAGATGAAGGATGCCGCAGATTTTTCCAGGCAGTTTTTTGGGACAGACAAGATATTGGAAACATTGTTCCGGATGGCGGTAACGGCAGGAAAGGAAGTTAAAACAAAGATTGTGCTTCCTTCGTCCAATCATTCGGCACCTTTAGCAGCCATTTCTGGTCTGGAACGGAATGGAGCTTCCTTCCAGGGACAAAAATGCCTGGTGATCGGGAATGGTGCAATGGGAAGGTTAACGGCACAGCTTCTGCTGGACCGGGGTGCGGATGTGACGGTGACCATACGGCAGTACCGCAGCGGAATTGTGGATGTACCTCCGGCGGCAGGAAGAATTGATTACTCGAAGCGTTATGAAAAAATGCCGGAATGCAGATATATCTTTTCGGCAACGGCCAGTCCTAATACAACGATCACATTGGAAAAGCTGCCGGTACAACAATTGCAGCAGGATACGATTTTTGTAGATCTGGCAGTACCAAGGGATATTCAGGAAGAAATCGGAACACTGCCAGGAATTACTTTATATGATATTGACGATTTTGGAGCAGAGCTTCCGGAAGATGTCAGGCAGTCTCTGTCCGATGCGGAGATACTTTTGCGGGAGAAAACGCAGGAATTTCAGAACTGGTACGATGCCAAAGATGTTGTTCCAATGCTGCTTCAGATCAGCGAGAAGGCATCGGAGGACGTGATGGCGAGAGTGACAGGACAGATTCGGAAAAGTGTGCCGGTTTTACAGGAAAAAAACGAAAAAACTGATCTGGCAGCAGCCGAAGAGATTGTCCGAAAATCGGTACAGAAGGTCGTGAATAAACTGATGTTTTCTGTGAGAGATTCGGTGGATGTGTCCACGTTCCGGGACTGTGTGGATGCGATGTCAGACCTTTATCCGGGGGAAACATCTGATGGATCCCGGTAAAACAGTTGCGGATAGAAATGAAGTTTGTAAACATTGAGTGATAAAATATATGATGTATGATCCGATCCGTGGAACAGATTGGATAGTATGGAGGATCAGAGAATGAGGACAATACGGATCGGGAGCCGGGAAAGCAGGCTGGCGGTTGTACAGTCGGAACTGGTGCAAAGGTATCTGCAGGAGCAGGGAATTGATGCTCCGATCATTACAATGAAAACTACAGGTGATAAAATTCTTGACAGAACGCTGGATCAGGTGGGAGGAAAAGGGCTGTTTGTTAAGGAGCTGGACGCAGCACTTCTTGACGGACGAAGTGACATTTCTGTGCACAGTCTGAAGGATGTGCCGGCAGAGGAGAATCCCAATCTGCCTTTGATCGGTTATTCGGACAGGGAGGATCCGAGAGACGTGCTGGTTCTGCCAAAGGGAGTATCGGAACCGGATGAACGGCTTCCTATCGGATGTTCGTCTCGGAGGAGAGTGCTGCAGGCGCAGAAGTTGTATCCACAGATGAGTTTTCGGAGCGTGCGGGGAAATGTGCTCACCAGATTAAAAAAGCTGGATGACGGAGAGTACAGTGCATTGATCCTGGCGGCGGCAGGATTAAAAAGACTGGGGCTTGCGGAGCGGATCTCACGATATTTTACTACGACAGAGATCATTCCCTGTGCAGGTCAGGGAATCCTGGCGTTACAGAGCCGCAAAGGTTTTGATTGTGGAATATTAAGCGGATATGTGAATAAAGAGTCTGAAATTATTGTGAAATGTGAACGAACATTCATCCGGGCAGTGGGGGGAGAATGTTCTTCTCCGGTGGCAGCGCATGCAGTCATTGAGGATGGAGAAGTTCATTTGCGGGCAATGTACAGTAAGGGAACCGGAGAAATGGGGTATGTGACCGGAGAACGGAAAGGGCCGGTAACGGATCCAGCCGGCGTGGCAGAAGCTCTGGCGAAGCAGCTTATGGAGCAGTTTGAGCAGGTATAAGGAGGAAAAGATGGCGAAGGGAAAGGTTTGGCTGGTGGGAGCCGGTCCGGGAGATGCAGAGCTTTTAACAAAAAAAGCAGAGAGAGTATTGAATATGGCAGATGTGATCGTTTATGATGCTTTGGTAGGGCAGGCGGTCATTGCCGGACTTCCGGAAACAGCGGAGAAGGTTTATGTCGGGAAACGGTCTTCCCATCATGCGATGCCACAGGAGGAGATCAGCCGTCTTCTTGTTTCTTATGCTGAGAGAGGAAAAAATGTGGTTCGCTTAAAGGGTGGTGATCCCTTTCTGTTTGGCAGAGGAGGAGAGGAGATCGAAGAGCTGCTTGCGGGCGGAATCGATTATGAGGTGGTGCCGGGAATCACTTCGGCACTGGCGGTGCCGGCTTATAACGGGATTCCTGTGACGCACCGGGATTATTGTTCTTCCCTTCATATCATTACCGGGCATAAACGTCAGGGTAAGAGCCTGGAGCTGGATTATGAAGCGTTGTGCCGGTTGGAGGGCACCCTTGTATTTTTGATGGGAGTGGCATCGGCGCCGGAAATCTGTCGCGGGCTTATTGCAGCAGGAATGGATCCGCAGATGCCGGCAGCACTTTTATCCCAGGGGACGACGGCAGGCCAGCAGAGACTGATCTCGACTGTCTCAGAGCTCCCCCGGAGGATGGAGAAGGAAAAACTGCCTACGCCGGCAATTCTGCTGATTGGAAAGGTTTGTGCACTGGCAGAGGATTTTGGCTGGTATGAGAGGCTTCCTTTGGCAGAAACCAGAGTTGTTCTGACCCGCCCAAAACAGCGGATGTATCGGCTGGCAGAAAGGTTCCGCAGTCTGGGAGCCGAGGTGTTGGAGTTCCCATCCATACGGATCTGTCCGATAAAAGGGACAGATCTGTTCCGGGCTTTGGCACAGATCGAAACATATCAATGGCTTGTATTTACCAGTCCATCCGGCATTGATGTATTTTTTGAACAATGCGCCGGAGTAAAATTTGATATTCGAAGGTTATCCAACTTGAAAATTGCAGTGATTGGCTCGGGGACTGCCAGACAACTGGAGCAGCATGGCCTTTATGCGGATCTGATCCCAGAGGAATATTCGGCAGCAGCGTTGGGCGAGGCGTTGGCGGAGCAGACAGACGGGCAGGATTGTATCCTCATTGCCAGGGCAGAGGCGGGATCGCCGGATCTGCTGACAAGGCTTCAAAAGGATGTCTGTCATCCGGTAGACGATATTGCGATCTATCGTACGGAAGCAGTAGATCGCACCTTGGAAAATGTGGGAAGGGACAGGCCGGCACTTGAGGAGCTTGCAACGGATGAGCGGGCAGTCTTTGTATTTACCAGTGCGTCCACGGTACGGGGGACGGTGGATAATATATCTCCGGAGGCGCGTACACGGATGCAGGCGGTCTGTATTGGCGAGCAGACGGCACAGGAGGCAAGGCGGTATGGAATCGCAGTGCAGGTGGCAGAGCAGGCAGATGAGGAGTCGTTGGTAAAGGCCGTGGTGGAACGGGCAGCAGGCCGGAAAAAGTAGGAGAGAAAACAAAAAACCTAGAGCTGGCACTCTAGGTTTTTTGTGATTCACTTGGAATCATAATCGCATTTCTTAGCTAAGACTATATTACTATTATTTTATTAAAAATGCAACCCTAATCTTAAACTGAGATAGTGTAAACTGTTCTTCGGAAAAACTGAGCAGATCAGCTCCCGAATAGTTTTAAGAACCTTAACTTTTAAACCAGTGTACCAAAGGAGCCGTCCGTGCTGTTTTTGACTGGCTGGAAAAACGACTGGGTACGATAACCTTGACATTCTTCATATAATCCTGTACCTCAAACACATCTGCTATTTTTTCGCAACGTGAACATAAAAATGAACACCATGTGTTCTTTTTCCTTTTCTCACATAATTAATTTCTTTATTCATTGACAGAATCTCAAAATCCTGAAGTAATCCAAACAAGTCATTTTCATCCACATAGCAATGCGGGATACCGGCTTCAAGTCCCTCCGTTGCTATCATCGTATATCCATCCACCGTTTTTTCTTTAACATAATGTGGATTATCCTTTGTATTGAATGAAATAAATGCCTCTCCTTTATCCTTCAAAACTCGATTTATCTCCCTCAATGCCTTAACAACTCCATCATAACTGGTATGATAGATTGTATGAAAACATATGACGCAATCAAAACTTTGATTTTCATATGATAGCTCCGCCATATCCTCCACTCTCGCATCTATATTATTGAGACCTTTTTCTTTTATCTGCTCTTTCACATATGTGATGCTACTTTCCGATAAGTCTATTGCACTCGCCTTAAAACCATTTTTTGCAAAGAAAAAGGCGTGCCTTCCCTTCCCTGTTCCAATATCCAATACTGAGTGATACTTTCTAACCCAGCTTAGTGCCACAGGTAAAAACTCTTCTGAAATTTCATTCCATGATTCAGACTTCACTGCATCCCAATCCCAGCCCTTATGCTGTATTTCCACGATAATCATCTCCTTTTCGTATTATATAGTAGTGTTTATAGACCCTCTCCAAGGTCTGTTTGTGCTATACTAATTGGAGATACTGTGGATTGGTTCACACCTCCTACCACTTGATGGTTATAGGAAGGCTCCAACCACAGTCTCTTTGTATATTACCTGAATCCGTGAAGTTCGTCAATAGAAAACCGAACATATTTTCGTGTTATTATGATTAAGCTGTCGACTCTTTCCAGTAGGAAGGGGGGGATACATGACAGCACTAGCCTGACGGTGTAGTTCTCCGTGATGAACTTTAGGGTCTTGGAATTGCACTAGCCCCGGAAATAGTGTTAAAATGCATAGAAATAAATTGAAGAGAAGAATAAAATCATGACAACATTACAGGCATACGACATTCTGGCATTATCACAGGATGCAGACTTCAGGGAAATCAAAAAACAATATCGACGGCTGATGCACCGGGTTCACCCTGACTCCGGTGCATTTGATGTGGAGGAATATCCGTATACCGCACAGGAGATCAATGAGGCGTATGAGACACTTCGTCAGACGGATTGTGAGAATACCGCCGGAAAACGAAGTTCACGGAATTCATCGAAAGGAAAAAAGAAGTCTCAAACAGCCTCCCAGACTGCATGGCATGCAAAATATGGACAAAGTTCATGGAACACAGAAATGGGCTGGGATGCTCCGGAAAATCCGGGTGCTTATACAAAACGTAAGATTTTTCATAAAGTAGAGGATATGGATGGAACCATGATCGGTGTTGTGGCAATCGCAGAGGGAAAATATCTGTGGAAGCCGGAGGAGGATTTTTTGTTATTCTTAAAAAGCATTCTGGAGTGTAGTGAACGTCTGCTGGCAGAGATCGATGAAAGAAATGGGATGAGCCGGCAGGCGGCAATACGTCTTCAATTTCAGGCGGAGCTTGCTTATCTGCTGGCACAGCAGTTTATTGACGGAGCAGAAAGTATGGAGGAATTGCTGACACCGGTAGAGACAGGGAAAGAGGCAGAGACCTACTACATTCCCGCAATGCTTGAGGCCGGAGGGACGACAGTGGGACTGCGAACCGGAATGGTATTGTATCCGGCGGGAGTACGGGCGCATCGTCTTTATCTGAAAACAAAGATGGGAAAAGAGGCAGGATACCTGTCTTTTCGGGATGACAGACTGTACCATATTGTGATTCCGCTGCTGGAACAGAAACGTGCTCAGGTTAAGATTGAAGTGTCCCGAAAACAGGACAGAAAAAACACGACGGGAAGAAGCAAATATAAAAATATTGATTTCTGGATGCGGATTCCAAAGGGGACCACTGGCACATTTCCGGAGAGTATTGAACTTAAGATTGAGAATTTGTTGAAACAATATGACAATAGATAAAAGTAAAATGAAAAGATGGAGCAGAAACGGTGTTTAAATTCATATAACAGGCGAGGAGAAAGGAAAGTGGTAGTATGAATCAATTTCAAATAAAAAATGGAAGACCACAAAATGGGACAGGAAGAACGGACAAAGAGCTTCGTGTATATGATTTTCTGGACCAGTTAGGGATAAAATATGAGCGGATCGATCATGAGGCTGTGGAGACAATGGAAGACTGCATAGAAATTGATCAGGCACTTGCACCGGCTGTTGTCTGCAAAAATCTTTTTTTGACGAATTCCAAAGAGGATCATTATTATCTGCTGATGATACTGGGAGATAAGAAATTTCGTTCCTCCGAGGTGGCAGGACAGATTGGAAGCACCAGATTATCCTTTGCCTCAGCAGAAAGGATGAAGGAGTATCTGGATATCAGGCCCGGTTCCGTCAGTGTGATGGGATTGATGAATGATACAGGGCGCGGGGTAAAGCTTTTGGTGGATGAAGATCTGTTGGCACATGAGCTGTTAGGATGTCATCCATGCGTAAATACATCCAGTCTGCGGTTGAAGACCGGAGATGTGCTGGAACGGTTTGTGCCGGCGACAGGGCACGATTATGTTGTGGTTCATATTGGAAAAGCTGGGGATTTGTGATATAATAACTCCAAAATCCAGATGCTTCGCATCTGTCGCGCAATGCGCTTTAAGATTTTGTCGTTCACAAATTTTGCGCAAGTGAACAAGCTCCCTTGCGTTGCAAATTTGTGATATACTCAACTTTAAAGAAACAGAGATCATACGTCCGGCACACAGACAGTCTCTGTGAAAATACCAGAAACGTGTGCAGAAATGAGGATGAAAATGGATATTGTATGTTTAGATTTAGAGGGAGTACTTGTACCGGAGATCTGGATTGCATTTGCAGAGGCAAGTGGGATTCCGGAGTTAAAGAGAACTACGAGAGATGAGCCGGATTATGATAAGCTTATGACATGGCGTCTGGGGATTCTTAAGGAGCATGGTCTGGGACTTAAGGAGATTCAGGACACGATTGCTACGATCGATCCGATTCCGGGAGCAAAGGAGTTTTTGGATGAGCTTCGTTCCATTACACAGGTAATTATTATCAGTGATACATTTACACAGTTTGCAAGCCCTCTGATGAAGAAACTGGGCTGGCCAACAATCTTCTGTAATTCACTGGAGGTTGCACCGGATGGCGAGATCACAGGCTTTAAGATGCGTTGTGAAAAGTCAAAGTACACCACAGTAAAGGCTCTGCAGTCTATTGGCTATGATACTATTGCCAGCGGTGACAGCCACAACGATCTAGGTATGATCGAGGCTAGTAAGGCGGGCTTCTTATTCAAGAGCACTGATCAGATCAAGGCGGATCATCCGGAGTTGCCGGCATATGAGACATATGACGAGCTTCTGGCTGCAATTAAGAAGGTGCTGGGATAATTTATATCCAAAGCAAAGGCAGGTGACAGACGATGAGAGACTATGCAATTCTCACAAATGATGGCGAATATACCATTTTTGAATTTAATAATAAAAAAATAAAGTTTGTTACATCAAAACGCCTGGAAAAATACACAAAAATTGTAGAATGGGATGCTGGATATTTGGTTGTTATGGCAAAGTACAATGGATTGGGAGAAGTAGAGGAATATATTGATTTGATTCCAATATTAGATGATTTGTATTATGATGCAGATGAGTTTTTGAAGCCAATCAAGGAGGTTCGGATTGATTATGCCGTTTGATTTGAAAGGTATCGCTGATAGAGCAGATATGATTATCAATGGGTATGCGTTTACAAAAGACAAGGTTCTGCTAAATTTTTTGTGAAAAGTAATGGAGGTACCACGGTTGAAAAAACAGGGATGCTTAATGAACGAGAAATTCGAAAGATAAGAAAGTTTATTAAGCTTCATTACAAAGAAATGTACATACGGTGGCAGCAAACGGCTGATACAGGATTTTATGGTGAAAAATGAATAACTGATATTCACCCTCAGGGGATGTTTTTTGAAATATTACGTTTCAGAAACATCCCTTTTTTGTGTATTTGATAAAGATTATTATTTATTTCATTGCTAAAAGGAGCCATTATGCTATTATGTTATTGAAATTATGGTTAGCTAAAACTAACATAGACTCTTGGAAATGAAAAATGGGAGGAAAGCATAATGGAAGAGAAAAAGCAAAAAGAAGAAAGCCTGTTGAAACAGCTCTTTAATTTTGCAGGAAACTACAAGTATCTGAGTATCCTGTCGGCGGTTTTGGCAGCAGTCAGTGCTCTTGTTGCACTGGTGCCGTTTTATGATATCTGGCGGATCATGCAGGAGGTGATTCGGGTAAAGTTAAACTTTGCCCAGGCGCAGGGAATCGCTTCCTATGGATGGCACGCTGTAGGCTATGCATTATTAGGGATGCTTTTGTATATTGCAGGGTTGATGTGTTCTCATATGGCAGCATTCCGGGTGCAGGCGTCCATGAGAACCATCATGATGGAGCATATCATGAAGCTGCCGATGGGCTTTATTGAGAGCGAAGGCAGCGGAAAGATCCGCAAGATCGTGATAGATTCCAGTGCGGCAACGGAGACATATCTGGCACATAACCTGCCGGATAAAGCGGTATCTGTAGCTACTCCGGTGGGCTTGATCGCTCTGCTTCTGGTGTTTGACTGGCGTTTGGGACTGATCTGTCTGATCCCGGCAGTGCTCGGCTTTCTGTTTATGGGAAGCATGATGGGAAAGGATATGGAAAACAGTATGAAGGAGTACCAGAACTCTCTGGAAACTATGTCTGCTGAGGCAGTGGAGTATGTCCGGGGCATTCCGGTGGTCAAGACTTTTGGTCAGACCGTGTTTTCTTTTAAGAGATTTAAGGATTCCATTGATAAATACGAAAAATGGACGCTGGATTATACCAAAAGAATGCGAAAGCCAATGGTTGCATTTACTACGGCAGTTAATTCCACATTTGCTTTTATCATTGTGGCAGCATATCTGCTGGGCGGTCATGGAATTTCAGGGAAACTTGGTTTGAACCTGTTTTTTTATATTATTATCACACCAATTTTAACTACAACATTAATGAAGCTTGCCTATGCAGGAGAAGCACAGCTTCAGGTAAAGGATGCCCTGATGCGTATGGGCAGTCTGATGGATCGAAAGCCTTTGCCGGAACCGCAGCAGGGAAAGCTTCCGAAGGATAGCTCGCTGTCTTTGGATGGCGTGGTCTTTGCCTATGAGGACGCAGAGAAAAATGCAGTAGACGGTGTTACGCTTCAAATCAAGGCGGGAGAGCATGTGGCATTTGTGGGACCGTCCGGTGGCGGCAAGACCACGCTGGCGTCTCTGATCGCAAGATTCTGGGACGTGAAGGAAGGCAGTATAAAGCTTGGCGGTGTGGATGTCCGGGATATTACAAGCAGTGAATTGATGAATCAGATATCCTATGTATTTCAGGATAGCAAGTTATTAAAAATGTCGATTCTTGAGAATGTACGGATCGGAAGGCCGGATGCCACGGATGCAGAGGTCATGAAAGCATTAGAGGAAGCACAGTGCATGGATATTGTTGAAAAGCTTCCGGATGGAGTCCACACCAAGATCGGTGCAGAGGGTGTTTATGTATCCGGGGGCGAGGCACAGAGACTTTCCATTGCCAGAGCGTTTTTGAAGAATGCACCAGTTCTGATCCTGGATGAAGCGACGGCATTTGCCGATCCGGATAATGAACAGCGGGTGCAGGCAGCTTTTGAAAAGCTTTCCAAAGACAAAACGGTGATCATGATCGCTCACCGGCTGTCCACCGTAACCAATGCGGACCGGATCTACGTGCTAAAGGATGGAACGGTGGCAGAGAGCGGCAGCCATGAAGAGCTGACGGCTCAGTCGGGAGTTTACGCCCACATGTGGGAGGAATACAATAAATCAGTCGATTGGAAGGTAGGTGCTGCATCATGAGTTTGTTAGAAAAGATAAAACATAAATATGCTCTTTCGGATCAGGGAGCAAGAGATATGGTCAGGGCGATCATTGCTGTTACCATATCGGATATCGTGCTGATGTTTCCGGTAGGAATCCTGTATCTGCTGGCATCGGATATATTGGAGGGAACCATTGGAAGAGAAAGGATGCCTCTTTATGTTGGAGGAACTGTGGCAGCACTTCTGCTGATAATCCTGACGTCATATTTTCAGTATAATGCCACGTTTTTGTCTACATATGTAGAAAGTGGAGTGCGCCGCCGCACGCTGGCAGAAAAGCTTCGAAAGCTGCCGTTATCCTTCTTTGGCAAAAAGGATCTGGCGGATCTCACCAACACGATTATGGGAGACTGTGCATGGCTGGAAACGGCAAGCTCACATTTTATACCGGAATTGATCGGAGCCATGATCTCCACAACGATCGTCGTGATCAGCCTGTTTTTCTTTGATCTGCGGATGACGCTGGCAGCTGTGTGGGTGCTTCCGGTTGCCTTTCTGGTAGTTTTTGCGGCACGTCCCATTACCATGCGGTTAAATGAGAAGGCGACGAAATATAAGATCAACTGTATGGATGGGATTCAGGAGGGACTGGAAACCCTTCGGGATCTGAAATCCTACAATGCCACAGAGACATATATGGTGGGACTCAACCGAAAGATCAAGGCGGTGGAAAGCCACAGTGTATCTTCTGAGTTTGTTAATGCGGTTTTTGTATGTTCGGCACAGATGATATTGAAGCTGGGGATCGGTGTGGTTGCACTGACAGGTGGCATTTTATTCTCCAGAGGCGAGATCAGTGCGCTGACCTTCTTTATGTATCTGCTGGTGGTTTCCAGAATGTATGACCCGTTTCAGGTAGCTCTCCAGAATCTGTCTGCTGTGATCGCAACCGATACCCGGTGCAAGAGAATGGATGAGATATTAAGCCACAAAGAGCAGGAAGGCAGAGAGAATATGGACTATGACGGTTACGATATCTGCTTTGAACATGTGGGTTTTTCCTATGAGGACGGGGAACAGGTGCTCCGGGATGTGAGCTTCACGGCGAAACAGGGAGAGGTAACGGCACTGATCGGACCTTCCGGCGGCGGTAAGACCACGGTATCCAGACTGGCGGCAAGATTCTGGGACGCAGACCGGGGAACAATCACTGTAGGTGGTATGAATGTGTCTGAAATTGATCCGGAGACATTGTTGTCCCTGTACTCCATTGTATTTCAGGATGTCACACTGTTTAATAATACTGTCATGGAAAATATCCGGATCGGTAAGAAGGATGCCACAGACGAGGAAGTTATGGCAGCGGCAAAGCTGGCGCACTGTGATGAATTTATTGAAAAGCTGCCCGAAAAATGGGACAGTACGATCGGAGAAAACGGTTCCGAACTTTCCGGAGGAGAACGTCAGCGTATCTCCATTGCCAGGGCATTTTTGAAGGATGCACCGATCATTCTCATGGATGAGGCAACCGCTTCTCTGGATGTGGACAACGAATCTCTCATTCAGGAAGCTATCTCCAAGCTTATCAAAAACAAAACCGTGCTGATCATAGCACACCGTATGAGAACAGTGGATGGCGTAGACAAGATCGTTGTCCTTAGGGACGGTGTTGTGGCAGAGAGCGGCGCACCGGAAGAATTAAAAGAAGCAGATGGAATTTACCGTCATATGGTGGAGCTGCAGCTTCAAACGGAGCAGTGGAAATACTAGCAATAACTTTATATTTCTCTATGTTCCAAACATTCAAAATAGTGTATAATAAGGCATGATTGATTGTCTTTGGAGAGGAAGTGGGCATATGAGATATGATGTAATTATTATTGGGGCAGGTCCGGGAGGCATTTTTGCAGCATATGAGCTGATGAAAAAGAAGCCGGACTGTAAAATTGCAGTATTTGAGGAAGGATATCCTCTGGAAAAGAGAAAATGTCCGATCGACGGCAAAAAGATCAAAAGCTGTGTCGGCTGCAAACGCTGTTCGATCATGTGCGGTTTTGGCGGAGCCGGTGCATTTTCCGACGGAAAATATAATATCACCAATGATTTCGGTGGCACCCTGTTTGAATATATCGGTAAAGAGAAAGCAGTGGAGCTGATGAAATATGTGGATGAGATCAACATGGCAAACGGTGGCGAAGGAACGCAGCTTTACTCCACGGCAGGAACGAAGTTCAAAAAGCTCTGTCTGCAGAATAAGCTGAATCTGCTGGATGCATCCGTACGTCATCTGGGCACAGATATTAACTATATTGTGCTGGGCAATCTCTACGATCAGATGAAGGATCATGTGGAGTTTTACTTTGACACACCGGTGGAAACCATTGAGATCGTCGAAAACGGATACCGCGTTGTCTGTGAAAACAGTGAAACTTGCGAGTGTGATAAATGTATTGTGTCGGTAGGCCGAAGCGGCAGCAAATGGATGGAAAAGGTCTGCAGAGAGCTTGAGATCCCGACCAGCTCCAACCGTGTGGACATTGGTGTCCGTGTGGAGCTGCCGGCGGTCATCTTCTCCCATCTGACGGATGAGCTGTATGAGAGCAAGATCGTCTACCGCACCGAGAAGTTTGAGGACCGTGTCCGTACCTTCTGTATGAATCCAAACGGCATCGTGGTGAATGAAAATACCAACGGCATCATTACGGTGAATGGCCACAGCTATGAAGGGGACGAAAAGAAAACGGAGAACACCAACTTTGCCCTTCTGGTGGCAAAGCATTTCTCCGAACCCTTTAAGGACAGCAACGGGTATGGCGAAAGTATCGCAAGGCTTTCCAATATGCTGGGAGGCGGCGTGATCGTGCAGCGTTTTGGAGATCTGGTGCGCGGAAGACGAAGCACGGAGAAGCGTATTCATGAGAATCTTGTCACACCAACATTGTCAGCAACACCGGGAGATTTAAGTCTGGTACTTCCAAAACGTATCATGGACGGGATCATCGAGATGATCTATGCACTGGATAAGGTGGCTCCGGGTACTGCTAATGACGACACGCTGCTTTATGGTGTGGAGGTGAAGTTCTATAACATGGAGGTTGCGCTGGATCACAATCTGGAAAGCTGTCACAAGGGACTTTATGTGATCGGAGATGGCAGCGGCGTAACCCATTCTCTGTCCCATGCATCTGCCAGTGGCGTGTATGTGGCAAGACATATTATCAGTGAGGATGAACAATGACATTAAAACACATTAAGATATTTGTGGCGGTTTATCAGGAGGAGAGTATTACCAGGGCGGCAGAAAAACTCCACATGACACAGCCGGCGACCAGTCTTGCCATACGGGAGCTGGAGGAATATTATCATACCAAGCTGTTTGAACGGAGCGGCCGCGGGATCCGGATGACATCCGCCGGAAGCCAGCTATACCCAAATGCAGTGCGGTTATTGTCCCTGTATGATGAGATGGATGCGGAAATGAAAAACTGGGACACCTCCGGCAGACTCCGGGTTGGTTCCAGTATCAGTATCGGCTCCTGCATTCTGCCGCAGCTGATCAGCCGTTTTTCAAAGGAATATCCGGAGCTGGATCTGTACGTAAAAGTGGACAGTTCTGATGTGATCGAGCAGAATGTGCTGGAAAATCATCTGGACTTTGCTTTGATCGAGGGATCCGTTCATTCCGAAAAGCTCAAATCAACCGTGTTTCTTGATGACGAGCTTGTACCGGTATGCAGCCGTTTTCATCCGCTGGCAGGGGCGGAGAATGTGGAACTGGACAGCTTAAAGGACGAGCATTTTCTCATGAGAGAGCCCCACAGTGGTACCCGTCAGCTTGCGGATTCCAGCTTTGCATTGAAAAATTTCCAGATCAGACCCACATGGGAGAGTACCAGTACGGCGGCACTGATCAATGCAGTGTCTATTGGACTGGGGATCTCCATTCTGCCAAAACGTATGCTGGAGAAGCAGCTTCGTATGCATCAGATCGGGTCTTTTACGATCCGTGACATGGATCTGAAGCGTCATTACTCGCTGATCTATCATGAGAATAAATTTGTTTCTCCCACCATGGAGCGTTTTTTTGAAATGCTGACAGAGCTGCGTAATGATTAAAAGAGTATACGGAAGACCGGTTGGGCGGTCCGAAGCCTGCAGGCAGTAGAAAGGAATGCAGATTATTATGAAAAAATTATATTTTACGAGACATGGACAGACTTTCTGGAATGTAGAAAATAAAATATGTGGTGCCACGGATATTGCATTGACGGAGCTTGGACATGAGCAGGCGGTGGCCGCCGGTCAAATGATCCGGGAGGCTGGCTATGAGATTGATGAAATTCTCTATTCGCCCCTGATCCGTGCGGCGGAGACGGCGCGTCATATCAGCGAGGAGACTGGGATCCCTATGCGGATGGAACCAAGGTTAAAGGAACAGAACTTTGGGCGGTTTGAAGGAACGGCACGTAACGGTGAGGAGTTTCGCAAGGCAAAAGCCTGCTTTGTCAATCATTTTGGCACAGGGGAGTCTATGCTGCAGATGGCACAGCGGATCTACAATCTGATCGATGACCTGAAAAACGATCCGTCCGGCAAAACATATCTGCTGGTGGCACATAACGGTATTGCCCGTATCGTGCAGTCTTATTTTCATGAGATGACCAATGAGGAGTTTGCGGCGTTTGGAATTGATAATTGTACGCTGCTGGAATTTGATCTGTAGGGAGAATGAAATTATGGAACAGGATATGACAATATATACCATCATGCGCATTGATGAGGCGGATTTTGGATGCGAGGGCAGACCGGAAGGGTACATTCCCATGGTGACTGTTTTTCTTGAGGACGAATATGGCAGGGAAGAGGTCATTGAAATGGAGGATGCACAGATGTATCACCGGGCATTGGACGAGGGCTCCCGTGTGGTGATCGGCGGAGACGGAACCCTCTACAGCCTGGAGGCAGCCAGACGACAGGCAGACATCATACCGATGGAGGAGATGGCAGATACCGATCAGCAGAATCAGTGGCTGGAAGGATATATGGATGCCGTGGAGGAACTGGAAGAAGAGTTATTTATTATGAAAGAATACGATACAGAAGAGTCGCGGTTTGAAACTCTTGCGGGTAATACCAATCCGTGATATTATTAAATATGTATAAATTGTTATTGGGATAGGTATTTTTGAATTAGATGAAACTTGAAGGAGGTAGCAAAATGGCGAATGTACAGAATCAGAATTTTTCCCTGCTTTCACAGCCGGAAATTGATACATTGATCGATTTTATCAATGAAAAAAGAGAGGGAGTAGACAGTTCCGTGCTCAATCAGGAGAGCATTGACAAGCTGTTAGAGATGCTCCGGTTTAATGATGGAAGAGCCAAGAAAGACGAAATCCTGCATATGGGTGAGGTAGAAGGAACTCTTGCAGATCTCATTACAGTACGTCGCGGAGACGATATCTGTGCTCTGGAGTATTCTGTGGATGAGATCAATGATTTTGTTTGTCTTGAGGTGGTTAATACTGTGACGAAGGAGCGTATGGCAATTACTCCGGAGATGTTCAATGAGGGTGACGGAGAGCTTTGGGGACATTGTGTTGCACCATTGGTGCTTCATCGTATGGCAAGAGCATTGAAGGTAAAATACACCACAGAGACTTACGAGAATCTGTGTAAACGGTATGCAAAGTATATCTATGGGGATGAGACCAGAAAGCTTCCGTTCCTGTTTATGCCGGGCAACCGGGAAAATATTGGCAATATCCTGTAAGAGCAGGAATAGTAGGAATATGACAGGTCTGGATCACAGGTTTTGTGATCCGGATCTTTTTTTGAATTTCGCTTTCTGAGTCCGCTTTCACTGTCTTTTTACTCAGAATCCTCAGATTTCGCTGGATGCGTCTTTTTGGTCCGGGAGGAAAGCATTCCGCCGATCCGGCCACTTTCCCGGCTTGTCAGGGATTTCCAGCCGGAGGCAACGATCTTGTCAAAATATCCCAGCTCGTTTGCAATTTCCCATTTGGTCTGCTCTTCGACGGGCAGTTTGTGTACGTCTTCCATTGTCTTAATTTCCTGTTTTTCTTTTTTGATCATTTTATGTGGCTCCTTTCTATTGATTTATCATTGTTTCCATATACAAATGAAAATATACATATTAAAAACAATATGAATATATAAATAAATTCGAATAACCCATTGCATTTTTATTTGACAACGCATATACTATGCCTAAATCAATTGATTGAGAAAAAGGAAAGAGAGGAAATGAGAATGAAAAATAAACTGATCGCATTATTATTGACAACTACCATTGCAGCAGGAACAATCCTGACAGGCTGCAGCGGAGAAAATAAAGACAGCAGCACAGGAGGCACAAAGGAGATTTCCATCACAAATGTTTCGTATGATCCGACCAGAGAGTTTTATGCATCTTACAATGAGCTGTTTCAGGAGCATTGGCAGAAAGAAAAAGGAGAGACCGTCAAGGTTACAGCATCTCATGGTGGTTCCGGTTCCCAGGCACGTTCCGTGATCGAGGGAAATGAGGCAGATGTGGTAACCCTGGCACTGGCTCATGATATTACAGCGATAGAGGAAGCAGGTCTCATCGACAAGGGCTGGATCGAAGAGTTTGACAAGGACAGCTCTCCGTATACTTCAACGATAGTATTTCTTGTTCGCAAAGGAAATGACAAAGACATTCATGACTGGGATGATCTGGTGAAGGATGGCGTTGATGTCATTACACCAAATCCAAAGACGTCCGGAGGTGCTTGCTGGAATTTCCTTGCTGCATGGGCCTATCAGCAGCAAAGGGACGGCAATGATAAAGAAGAGACCAAAAAGTTTATGAAAAAGCTTTACCAGAATGTCCTGGTTCTTGACTCCGGTGCAAGAGGAGCAACTTCTACATTTGTAGAAAAAGGCCAGGGGGATGTTCTGATCGCCTGGGAAAATGAGGCGTATTTGTCCATCGAGGAATATCCGGATGATTATGAGATTGTGACACCGAGTGTTAGCATTCTGGCACAGCCATCTGTGGCAGTTGTGGATTCTGTGGCAAAGAAGCACGGAACGGAGGAAGTTTCCAAGGAATATCTGCAGTATCTGTATTCGGATGAAGCACAGAGACTGGCAGGGGAGAATTACTACCGTCCATCCAATGAAAAGATCCTGAAGGAGTTTGCAGATCAGTTTGATCTGGATATGAATCTGGTGACCATTGATGATTTTGGCGGATGGGATCAGGCATTTAAGGATTATTTTGATGACGGGGCTGTATTTGACCAGATCTACAGCGAGTAATCTCAAGAAAACAACGGTTAGTCTGTTTTCGGACAACATAAAATATAAAGAGATAGAAACCAATCAGGGGCAGCCGCTTCGGAATATGCTGACCGGAGTCTGGCTGTCCCTTTTTATGCTTTTTTAGGGAAAATGTGCCTGTGATTTCGGCGATGCAGGTGCAGAAAGGAATGGAAATGATTATGCAGCAGGGAATAGAAATTATAAAGAGAAAAAATCCCCACGGGGTGCGGGTAATCCCGGGTTTTGGTCTGACACTTGGTGTATCCGTCACCATGTTATCCTGCCTGGTGTTGATCCCGTTAGCCTCCATTATATGGTCGGCAGGGAGGCTGAGCTTTTCAGAGTTCATACAGGTTGTGACATCCAGACAGATCCTGTCCGGTTATCAGGTCAGTCTGACTTGTGCGTTTGTCGCAGCATTGATCAATGTAATTTTTGGCATTGTCCTGGCGTGGGTTCTGGTGCGCTATGAATTTCCGGGCAAAAGAATATTGGACGGGATGATCGAGCTTCCCTTTGCCCTTCCCACGGCAGTGGCGGGTATTTCGTTGACGACACTGTACTCGGATCAGGGCTGGATCGGTTCCTTATTTGCCAAAGCCGGGATCAAGATCGCTTATACCAAAGCCGGGATCACGATAGCAATGATATTTGTCGGTATTCCGTTTGTGGTGCGGTCGGTTCAGCCGGTGCTGGAAAAGTTTGACCGGGGTTATGAGGAAGCAGCAATGATGCTGGGGGCAGGAAGGATCCGGACATTTTTTAAGGTGATCCTGCCGGAGCTCTATCCGGCGGCACTGGCAGGCTTTGGACTGGCATTTGCCAGAGGCATTGGTGAATATGGAAGTGTTGTTTTTATTGCGGGAAATATTCCTTATAAGACACAGATCGCCCCGCTGTTGATCATGTCAAAGCTGGAACAGTTTAAATATTCGGATGCCACTGCGATTGCAGTAGTACTCCTGATTCTTTCATTCATACTGATGCTTCTGATCAACTCCGTTCAGGTTTATATGCAGCGTTTCCAAAGCAGCGGGGAAAATGGAGCATCTCTTAAAAAGATCGTAGAGCCTTATGACAAGGACAGCCACCGGCCGGTAAAATGGCTGTTGATCACGGCAGCCGTACTGTTCCTTGTGGTGATGATGGTATTTCCTTTGATACTGGTGGTAAGCAGTGCCCTGAAAGACGGCTGGCAGGCATATGCACAGGCAGTCATGGATGAATACACGATCAAGGCATTGCGGTTGACGGTACTGGCAACGACAGCGGCTGTGGTGGTCAACACAGTATTTGGTATTTTTGCGGCGGTTCTGATCTCGAAATATTATTTCCGGGGAAGGCAGGTTCTTGCGGCACTGATCGATATTCCATTTTCCATTTCACCGGTGATCGCAGGTCTGGTATTCAGCCTGACCTTTGGAAATCTCGGCTGGATGGGAGGTTTTCTTCAGGCACATAACATCAAGATTGTTTTTGCTGTGCCGGGAGTGATACTGGCGACGATATTTGTGACATTTCCCTTTGTGTTCCGGGAGCTTCTGCCGGTACTGCAGGCACAGGGGAACGAGGAGGAAGAGGCGGCAGCACTGATGGGAGCCGGAAAATGGAAAATATTCTCCCGTATTACATTTCCTCATATGAGATGGGCACTGTTGTATGGCATCGTGCTTTGTACTGCAAGGGCAATGGGAGAATTCGGAGCGGTTTCTGTTATTTCCGGGCACCTGCGGGGTGTCACCAATACACTGCCCCTGCACGTAGAGATCCTTTATAATGAATTTAATACCACGGCGGCATTTGCAGTATCATCATTGCTGGTGATCATGGCAGTGATCCTGTTGATCCTGCGGTCTGTGGTTGTAACCGTGGGAAAACGCAAAGAAAGCCTGTAAAAAGCAGAAGGCGGAGCGGTAATTTTACAAATACTATCAATAAAGAGAAGCCGCCAAAAGATTATGGAAAAAGCGGATGGATGGTATCAGGGAAAGGAATGAGTTTATGTATATAGAAATGAAAGAAATCAACAAAACATTTGACGGGTTTCACGCATCACAGGATGTGTCCTTTGGAATTGAAAAAGGACATCTGGCAGCACTTCTGGGTCCGAGCGGCAGTGGGAAAACAACGATCCTCCGGATGATCGCCGGACTGGATGTGCCGGATTCCGGGGATATTCTGGTGGAAGGAAAACGGATGAATGATATTCCGGGCAGCAAACGTGGCATTGGATTTGTGTTTCAGAATTACGCACTGTTTCGTTATATGACAGTGGCGGATAACATTGCGTTCGGCCTGGAGATCCAGAAAAAGAGCAAAAAGGAGATCAAAGAACGTGTGGAGGAGCTTCTGGAACTGATTGCCATGAAGGATCTGGGAAAACGATATCCCCACCAGCTTTCCGGAGGGCAGCGGCAGAGAGTCGCATTTGCCCGGGCACTTGCACCCAATCCGCATTTGCTCCTCTTAGATGAACCATTTGCTGCCATTGACGCCAAGGTACGCCGGGAGCTTCGCACCTGGCTTAAGCAAATGATCCGTCAGGTTGGCGTGACCAGTATCTTTGTGACCCATGATCAGGAGGAGGCAATGGAGGTGGCAGACACCGTCATCGTGACAAATCAGGGGAGGGTGGAGCAGATCGGCACGCCGGAGGAAATATGCCTTCATCCGGAGACGGCTTTTGTGCAGGATTTCATAGATTCGGCGAGATATGAAGCGTTGATGGTGAAAAAAGAAGATGGTGTATAAATTTAAATTATAAAAACAATAATTGACTTTTGTTTTTTGGCATGTTATATTGACAAAGGTATATCAAATATTAAAATGGAGGAAGAATAATAAAGAGAAAATTATTGTTAGTTGCATTAGGCTTTTTTTTGATGACAACGCCAGTTTGTGTTCATGCAGCAACCTATAGGGCGAATGGTTATATTGGAATAAACTTTGGAAAAGGAAAGGTGATAGCAAGTGTATCATATGCCAAAAATACAAGTATTGGAAAGGATACTGTTATTTGTATGGTAACTGTAGATTCGAAAACGGCGGTTGATGCAAAAGGTTGTTATAATGAAACTGCATATATTCACAAAAGCCTTGTTAATGGTGATCGAATGTCTGAAAGTGAAGGAAAAAAAGAGGTAAGTAGTGTATATTGTTATGGAAAGCTTGTCCTGTCAGGGATGTACACCATACATTATATGCAGATGAATAATAATTGAGAATACTTAGAATGAAGGGATATCCGCGTGATTTTTTAGGATTACGCGGATGCTCCTTGTTAATGGTAATGATTATTGCTGATACAGCACATGAAATTAAATAAGCAATCCCTAGTATGGAAAAGGTCATTTTATCTGTTAATAGCATTCTAAATACGGAAGAAGTGGGAAGGAAACAGTTAATGGGAAAAATATTGTCAAATTTAAGAATAAGTCTGGGCATTATGAAGTGTAACTTTGTCACGAAATTATTGACATTTTGTCTTATGATGGCAGGTTTTGTATTGGCGGGGATGACTCTGATCAGTGTGAATATATCGGATTACGATAAAATTCAATATCAAAAGAAATGTGATATCAAAAGAACCGGGGTTATGCGTTGCGAGAATAGTGATGAAGAATTGAAGCCTGGAATGGATCTGTTATCAGGACGTCCTCATCAAAGATTCTGGGATCATTTGAAAAAAAGTGGTCTTGTGGAAAAATGTGCCCAATATACAATTTTAGGACGCGAAGATGTTGACCAGAAGCTTATAAAAATACAGGAGGGTCATCAAATTTCGCAGTATGCTGCAATAAATTGTGTGGAAGCAATCTATGCACAGAGAGATATATTTGACATTTATGGCATAGAGATTGACTGTAAAGTACCGGTACAGGACTGGGAGAACGACGGTGTTTTATTAGGAAGTCAATTTAAGTCCGAATATGAAAACGAAAAAGAAGTCTATTTTTATGGGAAAAAATGCCCGATTCTTGGATTTATAAAAAAGGATCAGAAACTTTCGTTTGAAAGAATTGCCTATGAGGGAGGAACAGCACTGACTGGTCTTTATAATTTGGATTATTCTTTTTTTCGGATTGTTGCTGACAATGTTTATCAGGGATACGATATTCATTACAAGCTTGCGGATCATGTTTCCAGACAGCAGTTTCAAAAGGATATTGACAAAATGGCAAAAAAATATCATACAACTATTATATCGCAATTTTTTCTGGATCAGCATTTGGCAGATCTGAAAAAAGAAAATATAAAAATACTGGGAAAGGTAACAGGTTTTGCAGTTGTTTTGCTGGTGGGTGTGGTGTTGTTATGCATTATATCAAAGATTATGACATTTTTTCTAAATAAGTCATTGTACGGTATTCTTTATTCATCAGGACTTACGACCAATCAGGTGAATACAACATTTATCTTTGAAAATTTCATCATAATGGGAGCAGCATTAATATTAGCATTTTATTGGCTTTATTATGGGATAAATTTTTTCTGTGAATATTATGGAAATGTTCCGGCATATTTGATCGTTGATGTCGTGAAAAGTATTTTGGTATCCAAGGTTTTTGTACAGGAATTTTTGTTATATGTATTCATTGCAGTGATAACGTCAGTGATACCAATGGCAGTGTTTTCCAGATTGACGCCTCTTTCTATGATGAGAGGATTTTATGAGGGACAATAAAGGAGAAGGAGTATGATTGAATTAATAAATTTAACAAAAGAGTATCAAAAACCCCCGAAAAAGGTTCTGGACAGGATATCACTGACCATTGGGGACAATGAGATGATTGCAATTATGGGAAAATCAGGAGCAGGTAAATCTACACTTTTAAATATTCTGGGGTGCATCGATGGGATTACGAGCGGAGAATATCGTTATAATGATATTCTTGTCTCAGATTTATCGGCGGCAAAACGTCATTTGTTCCGGAAACAGCATTTTAGCTATATTTTTCAAAATTTTGAACTGATACCCTCTTATACGGTATATGAAAATGTGGAATTGCCGCTGCTTGCGAGAAATATAGGAAATCGCAGGGAAAAGGTGCAAAAAGCATTGGAAGAAGTAGGAATATTGGAACATCAAAAGAAAAAAATGAATAAATTGTCTGGAGGAGAGCAGCAGAGATGTGCAATTGCGAGGGCATTGGTGGCAGATACGGACATTATTCTGGCAGATGAACCGACGGGATCGCTGGACGAACAGAATTCAATAGAAATTATGAATCTGTTAAAGGAATTTCATCAAAGAGGAAAGACGGTAATTATAGTGACTCATGATCAGGATGTAGCGGATCAATGTGAACGCTGTATCCATATTAAGGATGGAAGGATTGGATCGGACGATAAATGAAAAGAGATTTTAAAGCACATCCCCTGTCAAATATAATGTTGTTTGTGAGTTGTCTGGCGGCATTTATGATCATCATATCCTGTCTTTCGTTTGGAGAGAACTATCGTCAGAACGATCAGGAAAAGAACAGACAGTATAGTATAATCTGTATGATAAAAACTCTGGAAAAGGAGCTTTCGTGCAGACAAGTAAGTAATGTACTGCAGGGATTTGATCGGCTTCAGAAAAAATATTCCCTGGGAAGTGTTGAGCTTACAGATTTGGCTGACAATGAAGTTACGGGATGGGAAAAAGCGGCAGGTCAGGAAAACGGCGGACGGATCGGTTCGATACAGGAATTGTTCAACCGGGGAGAAATTTGTTTTGTGATCAGGGATGATCAGCCATTACAGGAAGTGTATCGGGATTTTTATGATCAATGTCAAAAAAACGGGTTTGAAATATGCGTCAATAAACATAAAGAGGTGAGCGAAAGACATACGAAAGAGGTGAATAAACGTCTCTACATACTGATACGGGGTGCTGCTATTTGCTTTTCCTTTATTTTAATATTTGGGGCGATGTATCTGTGGTATGGAGGAAGAAAACAGGAGTGGTTTATCAGGAATATATATGGACAGTCTGCCGGATGTATCTGTATGGATGTGGTCAAGATTCATATTATGTTTATGATCATGGCATATCTGCTCAGCGTTTTGGGGGTCAGAATGTTTGGGGGAGTAGACAGCACGGGGCTTTCGCTGGTACGGTATGGTCTGCTGGGAGTTGGGGAATGTGTTTTGTGCAGTTTGATTCTTGGAATCCAGGCATTCAAATTTTCAAACATTTTCCGCTGATTATGCTTGAAGAAACGGCAAAAATCCTGTACAGTATAGAGTGGAACATTTAGAATAGTGTTATGTCTGCGGCCCGGAGCTTGTGGGCTGAGAAAGGAATACAGGATTGTCATGAGAGAGTTATCACTTTATAATACATTGACCAAGAAGGTGGAGCCGTTTCACTCGATCGAAGAAGGAAAGGTAAAAATGTACACCTGTGGACCCACTGTATATCATTTTGCACATATCGGTAACCTTCGCAGTTATATGATGGAGGATGTTTTGGAGAAGTATCTGGGATATGCTGGTTATGATGTAAAACGTTGTATGAATATTACAGATGTGGGACATCTCACCAGTGATGCGGATACCGGTGAGGATAAGATGCTGGCAGGAGCAAAGCGCGAGCATAAAACTGTGATGGAGATCGCCGAGTTTTACCGCAAGGCATTTTTTGCGGACTGCGACAAGCTGAATATCAAGATTCCGGAGATTGTGGAGCCTGCCACAAACTGCATTCCGGAGTTTATTCATATGATCGAGGTCCTTCTGGCGAAGGAGTACGCTTATGTGGCTGGTGGAAATGTATATTTCGATACCAGCAAGCTGAAGGAGTATTATGTTCTTTCCGGACAGAATGAGGAAAACCTGCAGGTGGGTGTTCGTGATGACGTGGAGGAGGATGAGAATAAGCGCAACAAAACCGATTTTGTTCTCTGGTTCACAAAGTCCAAGTTTGAGGATCAGGAGTTAAAATGGGACAGTCCATGGGGTGTTGGATATCCGGGCTGGCATATTGAGTGCTCCTGCATCAGTATGAAGCACTTAGGGGAGTATCTTGATATTCACTGTGGTGGCGTGGACAATATCTTCCCGCATCATACCAATGAGATCGCACAGAGTGAGTCATATCTGGGACACAAGTGGTGTAATTACTGGTTCCATGTGCAGCATTTAAATGATAAATCCGGCAAGATGAGTAAATCAAAGGGAGAGTTTCTGACGGTTTCCCTGCTGGAGGAGAAAGGCTACAACCCATTGGTATATCGTTTCTTCTGTCTGCAGTCTCATTATCGGAAGCCGTTACTGTTCACTTATGATGTACTGGATAATTCCAGGGTGGCGTATGAGAAGCTTCGCAAGAGAGTGGCAGCTCTGTCCCGGGAGGGAGAGCCGGATATGAATGAGGTGAAGCCTTATCAGGATGCCTTTGCGGAGGCGATGGGAAGCGATATCAATACCTCTCAGGCATTGACGGTATTATACGATGTCTTGAAGGCGGATATCAGTGACGCCTCCAAGAGATATCTGGTGGAGGATTTTGATCAGGTATTTTCTCTGGATCTTACTGCAGAGGCTGAAGAAAGCCAGGCTGATGATGAGCTGACTGCATTTGTAGAGGAAAAGATCGCAGAGCGTCAGGCAGCCAGAAAAGCAAAAGACTTTGCGAAAGCGGATGCGATCCGTCAGGAGCTTCTGGAGCGTGGTGTCGAGATCAAGGATACCAGAGAAGGTACGGTATGGACGGTTCTGTAAGAAGGGGTACTTTTATGAAATAGGTGCTTGAAACGAGAAATGATTTATATAGTAAAACTTATATATTAAACCCGAAAGGGCATCGGAAACGAATGGATTTCCGATGCCCTTTCGGGTTTAATTTTAAATTACCGGGATGTTTTTAAAGATTTCTTTACGATCAGTTTGATCTTGATCGTTGCTTTGTCCGGTGTTTTTATGATGATCTTTGTGGTTCCTTTTTTCTTTGCATGTATGATTCCCTTTTTGTTGACGATCGCAATTTTTTTATTTTTGCATTTATAGGTGAGCTTTTTTTTCATGCTTGCCGGTTTCACGGTAATAGGAACCTTGGAGGATTTTCCTTTTTGAAGGATCAGTTTTGTTTTATTGACGATGATCAGAGTCCCGGAGCTGGAAGAAACGGTTCTGTTACCGCCGGTTGTTATCGTGACCGCAGTCTTTGCGTTATCACCGGATACGTTTGTCGCTGCGGTTGGTGCCGGAGTGGCAGAAACCGGTGGATCTGACGGCTTTGGAGAGGAAGAAAGAGACGGCGTCAAAGAAGAGAATGGCGTCATCTGTCCGGCATTGTCAGATGGAAGTGGGGCAGCCGTGGTGGGAGATGTCTCAGGAGAAAAGGAGTTTGCCGGTGTTGCCGGATCAGGCGTTTGAAACGGTGATTCCGGTGAGATGGTGGGAACTCCTGTTTCGGCTGGTGTGGAAACAGGGGTGTTTCCAGGAGTTTGCGGAGTGCTGTCTGATGGTTCCGGGGAAGTTGCAGGCGTCTGGGAGGCATGAGCTTCTTCCTGCTTCTGATAGTCGCTTTCTGTGATTGTGTGAGCCAGTGCTTTCAGACAGACATTATTCATGTTGCGGGAAAAGCGGCCGATCTTGAAGGAGGTATTGTCGCTCCATTTGCCGTCCGAGTACACAAAGCTTTGTCCGCACCGACTGGAGTAGTGGGTGGAAAACGGATCGGAAGATCCCTCGATCGATACATAAACGGTAGAGCCGTTTTCGGAGTAGAAGGTGACGACGACAGAAAAGGTTTCGCCGGCAGCTACAGCGACAGGCTCTGTCAGGGAAATTGTATGGTATCCCGAATTTGGGACAGTCCCATAAGTAGTACACTCTGGGACAAGAGTACCACTGGTTGGAAGCGTTCCGGTAATGTTGCGGTAGACCTCGATTTTATACTTCTGGTCGGCGGCAGTGGTATAGAATCCGGCAGCACCAATGCTTCGTGGAGAATCTGTTCCGTTTGTGAAAATATTGGCAAAGGTGATGTCTGCGGTGTCGTAATAAAGGTCACCCCAGCCGATTCCGTCGTATTGGAAATTGGTATCGTAGGTATCGGTGGATTCTGCTTCAAAGGTGCTGAATTCACAAAGTGAGGTGTCATAATAAGATACCCAGTAATATCCGTTGTTGCTCATGGAATAATCCTCACCATAGCTGTTGGCGATGAGCCAGGCACCACTGCCGGGAGCCTCAGAGGAAAAGGTGTTGAAATCATCATCCCATCCGACGATCGTGACACAGTGGTTGGCATCATCCTCTGTGTGGCTGGTTTCATAAGCCGAAGTAACGGAAGAAGAATGATACATGTTAGAGGTATTGTAGTAGAGTGCAGCATCGACTGCTCCATGTTCCATTACGGCTTCCTTGATCCCGGACAGATCGTTTTTTTCAAAGAAACGGGTCTCCTTTAAATGAACCTCTGACTGGCTGCGGAGAGACTCCGGCTGATTTTTCATGGATCGTGCCATCTGCTTAAGCTCCTGGGTGGTATCCGCAGCAAACGGAGCTTTGTTTTCCGATACGGCACCCCACCAGTTTGCCAGAATAAAGCTGGCAATATAAGCATTTCCACCCAGGTTATAATAATCACTGCTGTTTGTGACCTGGGTGGAAAGGTAATCTCCGTACAGAGGACTTGTGGTGTCTGTGAGACGGTTATAGGCGTACCAGATCAGATGGCTTTCCGAATAATCTGTCCCGGCAGGATCGGAAAGATTCTGGAGAATACTGTCGGCCTCCAGGGACTTGATGGCAGCAAATGCCCAGCAGCCCCCGGTAACGCCCTGGTTTTTGACTGGTGTAATTGCACTGTTCTCTCTGGAATCATAAGAGGATGGAATAGACGATGATTTACGTTTGCTTGTGCTGGTGGAGGCATGCCCGGAGAGAGAAACCTCCTCGCCGTCTTCGTTGATGTATTTTGAATGTACAAAACCGTTCTCTGAGGTATCAATGCGTTCGATTACGGATAATGAGGAGGACCGTGCTGCGGCCGGAGAAACGTCCGGTAATATAACAGAACCGGCAAGTATTACGCTCAGTCCCACCGCCGTAAAAAAATGTTTCTTCATAAGATCTGCTCCTTTCGGGGAAATGTGTTATTTACTGAAACTTCCCACACCAAGAACTATAATATGCCCAGACTGTTTCTGATGTTCGAGGGTATTGAATATGATTTTTGGCTTTTAAGAGCCTGAATACCCGGAGCTGTGTCTGGAAATTGCCTTGTCACTAACGGCTTGCGGGAAGTCTGATTGCTTTGCTG
>OIYT01000447.1_pt1 | contig 41650 bp, 38 predicted proteins | sample 1588201 | NCBI WGS metagenome assembly OIYT01 (sample SAMN03283260) | human gut metagenome | biome: human-associated habitat; material: feces | host: Homo sapiens | place: USA | collected 2013
TGGTTACACTATGTCACTGCAAAAAGAATTTGAAGCGCTTGGCTGTTGGAGCGCACCTACCGAAGAAGAACACATCAGCGTTTACGGGCTTGATTTTGATAACTGCTATATTATTTTTACCGACCTTGACGGCAAAACACCGGTTGACGCAAAAGCGCCAGTTGTTGCTGCCTGCTACGATGACCGTGACGCTTTTATGTGGGGCAAGGAGCTGAAAGATTTTGCTGCTTTAAAAGCGCTGCGCGCCGCCCACGCGGATGATAATGATTTTATTGCCGCCGTTGAAAATTACACGCTGCCGAAAGAATGAAAATTTAGAATTACACGGCATAATATAACTAAAACATCAAATTAATAATCATTCAAACTGACAGTCAAAATATTTAGTTATCAGGCAACAAATTATATCTGCAATCCGGTTATTTTTAATTTATCAATACAAATAAAAAGAACTGCCTGACTGCCAACTCAAAAATTTTCCGCAATAATTTTAGTATCATAACAGTTCAAAGCACTTATTCACTGCGTTCAAAAAGTGTTTTGAACTGTTATTTTTTATTAAATATTGCAATTTTTGAAAGTTGACTGCCATGCAGTTCTTTGTTATATTTACGCTTCAGTTAAAATTACGGTTCTATAAGTTTTTTGGTACCGCAATGCTAATTTTTAAAATAAAATCATAACACCCACGCGGGAATGTAATATAAATTATCAGATGCCGGTAAGAGGTCATCAATTAAGCACACTATACCGCCTGCACCAATATTTATTTTGGCATCTGCGCTGACAGGTTCCAATATAGCAAAGGTTTTAACGGCTTTATTGGGATACGCACTCTTTTTAACGGCTATTGGGTACGCCGTACCATTCTGCCAGATAATTAGTTCTATCTCTTTGCCATTGAAGTTGCGCAGGTAGTACAACGGCGGCACTATGCCTTTGTTGGCATAGCTTTTGTAGATTTCCGTCACAACCCACGTTTCAAAAAATTCTCCGCTTGCTGCGCCCGCTTCCAAGGCATCGGCATTAAGCCAGCGCGTTAAATATGCCGCAAGGCCGGTATCAAAAAAGTACAGCTTCGGCGCTTTTACTATATATTTTGCTCCAGGCGGCATAAATGGTTGCAATAGGTATATTATGCCTGCCGCTTCTAATGTCTTTATCCATTGCTTTGCCGTCGGTGCAGATATTTCTGCCGCTTTGGCAAGTTCTGCATAGTTTATCATTTTGCCTGTCTGCCCTGCAGCGGCACACAAAAAGCGGAAGAAGACCATTTCGTCATTTATTTGTAATAATTTCATTACATCGCGTTGTAAAAAAGTTTGTACATAGCTTGCGTAATAGCTTTGCCAGTCCTGCTCTCCGCCGTTATACATAGCGGGCATGCTGCCCTGCCATATAAGTTTATAAATTTCTTTTAAGCTCTGCTTTTTAGCGTTATTCATCCGGTTAAACAGTAAGCCTACTTCTGGCAGGAAGGGTTCGGTGTTATCCGTACCGTTAATTTCATTAGCGCTTAACCCCTGCAAGTCGATAATGCCGACTCTGCCTGCAAGGCTTTCCGTAACGCCCTGCATTAACGGCAGACGCTGCGAACCCGTCAGCCAAATATCGCCGTTCTGCGCTCCGTTATCGGCATACATTTTAATGTAGCTTAACAGCTGCGGTGCGTACTGAATTTCGTCAATTAATAGCGGCGGCGTGTAACGCTGCAAAAACAGCGCCGGGTCGCTAAGCGCCAAACTGCGCACGGCTAAATCATCCAGCGTAACGTAAGTACGGTTGCTATCCTGCGCTAAGTGCTTTAACAATGTCGTTTTGCCAACCTGCCGCGCACCGGTAAGCAGCAGCACCTTAAACTGGTTCGATATCCTGTTTATTGTTTGTTCAATGTTGCGTGTGATGTACATGTTATTCCTATTCAAATTAAATAAACAATAAAGCTTTTAACTTCATATTTTCAACTTTCCTTCTAAAAAACTTTGGTAATCATCACAAATCTTTTGTACATCACTGCCAAAAGTTATCTGCCTTCCCTTATGCAGCCATAGTATTTTACTGCACATACTACGCACCTGATTCAGCGAATGCGATACTAATATCGTTGTCGCTCCGCTGTTGATTATCTCTTTCATCTTTGCTTCACTCTTTTTTCGGAATGCGCCGTCACCGACACTCAATACTTCATCAAGTATCAAAATATCAGGCTTCACAAGCGACGCTATTGAAAACGCCAGTCTTGATTTCATCCCGCTGGAAAGCTGTTTAAACGGCCTGTCCTCAAATTCTTTCAACTCCGCAAAGTCTATTATCTGCTCGTAAGTTTCATCCATAAATTTACGGGTATAACCAAGCATCGCACCTCGCAAATAGGCGTTTTCTTTTACCGTTAAATCACCGTCAAAGCCACTTCCAAGCTCTAAAAGCGCTGCTATTGTGCCATGGCGGATAATACTTCCTTCCGATGGACGCATAATACCGGATACTGCTTTTAAAAGTGTTGATTTTCCTGCACCGTTAGTACCAATTATGCCAAGCATATCCCCTTCTTCTAAGTTAAAGGTAATATTTCTATTTGCCCAAAATTCTTTGACGGTATAATTGCCTTTTAACCTGCGTACAACGTACTCTTTTAAGCCTATGCTTTTAAAATCACCTGTAATATATTTTATTGATACATTTTTTACCTGTAATATTTCTTTCATAAGTTAACCTTAAACATAATATAAAAATTTGTAGTTATATTTTTTATACACACAGCAGCCAATGCCAAACAAAACCAAAGCATAACCAGCCAAAAGCAGATGCAGCCATAAATCCGGCACAGTATTATGCAAAACAATACTGCGGAAATATGTTATGCAAACAAAAATTGGGTTGCAGTAAAACAATGTCTGTAAATGCTGCGGCAGAATATCAATACTGTAAAAAATTGCAGAACCATACATTATAACTCTTGTAAACAAACTATATAAGTATTGAATATCCTTAAAAAAGATATACAAAGCTGATAAAATAAGCCCTATACCTAAGTTAATAAAAACAAGGCAAATAATAGGATAAACTAATAATAAAAAATTCCATGTAAAACCAACGCCGTCAGCAGCAATAAAACAAAAATAAATAACTAAAATTATGCCAAAGTTAATTAATGCCGATACGTTTTTAGAAAACAAAAATAAATATTTGGGAACATTTATTTTGCTAAAAATTGAAGAATTACTTACTAAAGCCAACATACCTTCATTAGTAGCTTCTAAAAAATAACTGTAAATTACCTGCCCGCTAAAAAGATAGATAACGTAATGCTCTATAGTTCTGCCAAAAAAATTGCCAAATATAACAGCTATTACGGTAAGCATTAAAAGCGGAGATAGAATGCTCCATATCATCCCAAGTATAGTTCTTTTATATCTTTTTTTATAATCCCTTTTTACAAGCTCTTCAAATAAAAATTTGTATCTATTTATTTTTAATTTAAAATTCATAATCCTATTATAAATTCACTCAAATTAAAATTTTCTTTTTCTCGAAATGAATATTTATCCTTTAAATATTTATAGTTTTCATTATATTTATAACTGAATATCAATGTTGCAACTTCTTCAGTTTCAACACATAAATAAGACTCCAGTTCTTTCCAAATTTCTTCATAAACCCCTCTCACTTCTTGATTCTTTTTAAAATCATTACAGTATAAAATTATTGGAATATTTATTGCTAAAGCATCAAAAATAATAGATGAATAATCTGTTATCAAATAGTCAGCTATCAATAGTAACTCCTGAGTTTCTACATTAGAATAATTTTTAAAGTTAATATTCTCAGGTGCTGATATAAATGGATGATCTTTATACAATATTTCATAATCATTTCCTAATTTTTCTTTAAGATCATTTAAATCTATTAAATAATTCAAATTGTATTGGCTAACTTTTTTACCAAAATTATAATCTCTCCAAGTCGGAACATATAACACTATTTTTTTATTTTGTGGAATTCCTATCAAATCTTTCAAATTCTTTTTATAGTTTTCATCATTCTTTTTGTTGATAAGATATTTTACCCTAGGATATCCACATGATAGTATTTTATTATTATCAAATAAAAATGCTGTGTTGAAAAATTTATTTACATTACTATTGTCTGTAATCAAATAATCCCATCTTAATATATCCAAGTATTTATTTTTTTTATGTTTAGGGTTCTTTTCTACAATACACTTTTCGTTAGAGTCAAATAACATCTTTTTTATAGGCGTACCATGCCATAATTGGATCCATTTAGTATTATTTCTTTTAATATATCTATTCGGTATCCATGATTCAAAAATAATAATCTTTGAACGTGCTATAAATTTTTCACAGCGTTCACTATAAGGCTCAATTCTATTCTCTAAAGGTACTCGTGAATCATCAGTTACAAAGAATAATTTTTTACTTTTTAAATCCATTTGCAGCATTTCTTCAAATAAATATCTTGAATTTCCAGTATATCTATAATCAAATCCCATGAATAAGATAACTTCATCAAATATAGATTTTCTAAATTCTTTTTTGTAATAATTCCGATTTTTTAATAAATTTAATTTAAATAAAACTTTTTTTACAAAGCCTTTACTATCCATAATTATTATCCTTATTATTTTTCTTATTAAAGGTTTTATAAACGCTACATAAATCAATAATAACTTAAATATCCAGACTTTCTTATCTTTAAAAATATTATATCCAAAACATACAGACAAAAATCTACTTTTTCCCAAATCTTTTGGTATATTAACTTTAGAATAAGTATTTACAAATTCTTTTGCAAATATATTTTTAAACTTCCATGGCGTACGAACAGTATAATACAGCAAAAATTTCTTAAAAAAATTTAAATATAAATAATATATCCTTTCATCATTAATATTTTTATCATTAAGAAATTTAATGTTATTTGTCAAAGCATTTATAAAGCTTCTATAATGTAAGTCCGTTGTATGTTTAGTCTGCGTACTAGAATTTTTATTTATTGTTATCCTGTACAGAGGTGAATGTATTAATGAAACTTTTTTTGCAAAAATTATAGATTTTATCATGAAAATAAAATCCTCATATAAATAATCTTCTGAATATTTTATCTGATTTTCATCTAAAAAATTTTTATTATACATTTTATTTACGGTATAGATTGCTTTTGATTTTAATAATTCTAAACAATTACTATCAAATAAATTTTCAAACCTATAAAACAAATCATCACTGGTATATATATTTTTTCTTTCAAATGGACGGTAATATCTATAATCAAAAACAATAAAATCTGGATTTTCGTTATTAATTTTTTCTACACATACTGACAATGTATATTTATCTATGAAATCATCCGAATCTAAAAATAAAATATAATCTCCACTTGCATTTTGTAATCCTAAATTTCTTGCAAATCCTTGACCATGATTTTCAATTTGAATTAATTTTATTCTATTATCATCTAACATTAGATTTTTAATAATTTCAACGCTTTTATCTGTAGAACCATCATCAATACATATAATTTCTAAATTTTTATATGTTTGATTTTGTACAGATCTAATACAGATAAAAATATAATCTTCAGTATTATATACTGGAATTATAATGCTAATTTTAGGAAATTGTTTCATTGACCCTAATTATGCTCCTTTATAAATAATGTTTAAAATATTTATTTCTTATTTTGCAAATAGAATAAATAACAAAACTTAATTTTAATTTTAGTAATAAAGCAAAAATTATTTTTGAAAATTTATTGTACCTTAAATCTTTATAAACCATAAATCTTAATTCTTTTATTTCATCTGCAAAAACAACATAATTATTTGTATTTGTAAAATTTAATATTGCTCTAATTGCTTGTTCTCCAATAATAATTTTTTCTTTTTTGACATTCAACTTTTTAAAATAATAATCTTCTCTTTTTAATTTAAATATATAGTTCGTTAAATTTTCTTTATTCTTTAATAATCTAATATCGCTCAACGATTGTTTTCTACGTTTATAAACATACAAAGGCTTATCAATAAACATATACATTTTTACATATTGATAATACATAAGATTAAAAAGTTCGTCCTCCGCGTATTTTATTTCATCAATAAATCTAATTTTATTTATATCTAATATTTTCTTTAAATAAATTTTAGCTCCTATTAAACATAGAAAATCTATCATTGCATAATAGTCATCCTTTAAAACTCCTGTATAACGGCCTCTCGGTTTTCTTATTTTTAAAGTTTCGTCAGTAATCTCTTTTATACCACAAATAGCCAACTCCGCATTATTTGTTTCTATAGCATTAAATAATGTTTCAATATAATTTTTTTCTACATAATCATCTGAATCAATAAATGTTATATATTTTCCTTTAGCATTATCTAATCCTATATTACGAGCTGCACTAACACCGCAATTAATATTATGAATTGTTTTTATCCTCTTATCATTAGCAGCATATTCATCACAAATTATTCCGCTTTTATCATTACTTCCATCATCTATTAAAATTATTTCTATATCGTCATAGGTTTGATTTATAATAGATTCTATACATTGTGGTAAAAATTGTTCTGTATTATAAACTGGCACAATTATACTAACCAATTAATTACTCCTATAAGACTTTTATTTTTTAATGTTATCAGTTCAATAAACATTAACTAATTTACTTATCGGCTAAATCTTTTTTTATTTGTGTTGTAGATATTTCAGGAGTTCTTGGCAAATAAACAACTTCACAAAATTCTTTCAAAAAGTCAAATTTTCCTTCCCAATCATTTCCCATAACAAATGTATCAATGTGATACTCTTTTATATCTTTCACTTTTTGTTCCCAATTTTCTTCTGGAATAACTAAATCTACATATCTAATAGACTCTAAAAGTTGTTTTCTAATTTCATATGAAAAATAACATTTTTTACTTTTGCTATCCCAATTAAATTCGTCTGTCGATAATGCTACAACTAAGTAATCTCCTAACGTCTTGGCACGTTTTAAAAGATTTATATGTCCATAATGTAATAAATCAAAAGTTCCATAAGTTATTACTTTTTTCATTTTTAATGCCTCCATAAAATCATTTTACTATTTATAAATTTTCTAAATAATTAATTATTCTTTGTGATGCTTTGCCATCATTATTTTTTATAAATTTATTTTTATACATCTCAATTTTTGTATCTTCAATTTTAGGATAATTAGTAATTTTTTCATATAATTTATCAATGTCATAAACTATAGGAAATTCAAATTCTTTTTTATAATCAATGTATAATCCGCGTGTTTTAATATATTCTTCGTAATCTGGAACATAAAAAATTACATTTTTATTTAATAACAAAAAATCATATAAAACAGAAGAATAATCTGTAATTAGAATATCTATTACAGGATATAATTTCTCTGTTGGCATATCACAATTATCAACATTATATTTTTTATGCAAATGTGGATGAAGTTTTATAATAAAATAATATTTGTCATTTAATTTTTCTTTTAGCTTTAATACCTGTTCTATATAATTTATCTTTGCATTACTTCCATTCCCTCTAAAAGATGGTGCCCATAATATTATTTTTTTATTGATCGCATTTGGATATTTATTATAAAATTTTATTCTACTTTCTTTTAAATACAACTCGTCAAAAAAAATATCACTCCTGCTTGTCCCCATTGCTTTTATCTTTTCATTGCTTAATTTCCAATTATTAGCAATAACATCTACCATAATTTCTGAACTTACACTAATAAAATCAAAATTTTTGACAGGATTTACATACTTTAATTTACCTAAATCATCAGCAGCATCATAACCAAACTTTTTTTGTAATCCACTTGCGTGCCATAACTGAATAACTTTCGTTTCTTTTCGCTTATTGCACGAAGACACTGGTAAAAAATAATCACAAATAAAAACATATTTTGCGTTTGCATATAGTTTCATAAAATTATTTATTATTTTAATTTTTTCTAATATATTTATTTTAGAATAATCAGCGCAACAAACTTTTATATTATATTTTTGAGTATCTTTTACTGTGTTATACATTGCTTTTAAACTATACGGTATACCGTCATTTTTTGAATCAGCAAAAATAACTAAATTTTCCTGTATGTTTTTCTTTTTATAAAATTTGTACACTATTGGTAAAATACAAAATTGCAATATAGATTTTATTAAGTTTCTAATAAATAATTTAAAATTACTCATTTATATTTTCTAATACCATTCCATGCATAAATAGTAAAATAATACAAGCTTTGTAATAAGTTTATATCTAAGTATCCCCGATATATTTTCCACCTGTATTTTGCTGCTATTAGTTTGTTAAATGACCTTCCATTTCTATGTACTCTGTATTGCATTAAATTTTCATCTATGCCTTTAAAGATTTTGTCTTCTTTGATTAAATCAAGCAAAAATACATAATCTTCATGATACCATTCCCTTTTAAATCGTTTATTTTTTATGCTTTCTTTTTTACAAACTACGCTCGAAAATATGATGATATTTTCTTTTAACAAGTCATTAATTTTAAGTATTTCTTTTACACTGCGTTCTTTTATTATTTGTCCTGCTTCATCTATCATTAGATAGGTTGTATAACTTATATCTGTATTACTGTTATTTAATATTTGTATTTGTTTTTGTAGTTTATTTTTTTGCCAAATGTCATCAGCATCTAAAAATGCTATATATCTTCCTTCTGAATTTTGTATAGCTGTATTGCGTGCATTGGCTACACCTTGATTTTCTGATAATGATATTAGTTTTATTCTTTTATCCTTTTCCTGGTATGATTTTATTATTTTTTCTGTATCATCTGTTGATGCGTCATTTACTATAATAAGTTCCCAATTTTTATATGTTTGCCTTATTACGCTTTCTATAGCTTCGTCTATATATTTTTCGCTGTTATAGGCAGGCATTATTACCGAACATAATTCTTCTTCAATATGCTCCTTTACACTGTGCAACAATTTTCATCGTCCTCCATAACAGCATTAAGTCAAGCCAAACGCTCCAGTTGCGGGTATACCAGCTGTCTAAAAGTACACGTTCTGTGTAGTCGATATCGCTTCTGCCGCTTACCTGCCACATGCCAGTAATACCCGGTTTTACCATCAGGTAGTCGTTAATGTATTCACCGTACCGTACCATTTCGTCCCTTATTATCGGGCGCGGGCCTACAAGGCTCATTTCGCCTTTTAGTACGTTGAATATCTGCGGCAGTTCGTCTAAACTGGTCTTTCTAAGAAATGTCCCGCTTTTGGTTATGCGTGGGTCATTTTTTAACTTAAAGTCTTTTTCCCATTCTGCTTTCGCTTCCGGGTCTGTTTTTAACAGCTGTTCTAATTTTTCTTTAGCATCTATGCACATGCTTCTAAATTTATAGCAGTTAAATTCTTTGCCGTTTTTCCCTATTCTTCGGTGTTTAAAGATTACAGGCCCGGGTGAGTCTTTGTATATCCATAAGGCTATTACTATAAGTATTGGGCTTATAGCGATTGTGCCCGTTATGGTAAGCACGTAGTCAAAGATTGTTTTTATCCATCTGTTTATTGGCCTTGCAAGGTTGTTTTTAAGCCTTAACAGCATCAATTTTTCGTTAAACAGGCTTTCTGCTTCTATGCCTCCCATGGGTACGCCTACAAGGTTGGGTATTACGCCCATGCTTTTTACTAAGGGCTGTACTTTGTATATTAGTTTTGTAAGTTTACCTTGTTCTAACCCTGGCGCTGCTATAAATACATGGTTGATGTTATATTTTGTTATTACTGCTTCAGCGTCTGTAAATTTACCGAGCACTGGATAATTTTCAAGTATGCCTTCTTCTACTTTATTGTCTTCTAAAAGTCCTATTATTTTATAGCCCATACCGGCATCGTTTTTAATGCCTTGTACAAGTAGTTCTGCTGTTTTGCCTGCGCCGATAATGAGCACCGGTATTTGCAACAACTGGTATTTTTCAAGTATCTTTTTTACTATGTAGCGAAAGATGACAAGCAGTATAAAGCTCAATATCCAAAATACTGCTATAAACATTCTACTGGTTGAGCCTGCTATGCGCGCTATATAGAGTAATATGATGATACTTGTAACAGCGTAGCAGCTTGTAATAAAAAGTTTTTGTATTATCTGCCAGAACTGAGCGCGGCGGTTATAGAGCTGTTCGATGTTTAAGAAGATAAGGTAAAGTAATGGGAATACTACCCAGAAGTTGAGCCAGGAGATGTGCAGGTGGCTATTTCCGGTGTAGAAGTTACGGAAGTTGAAGGCAAGTTCTTCTGCACATACTATAGCGATGTAGTCAACACAAATTAATACAAATGGTAAAATAATATTGGTATACTTATTTATTTTTTGCAGATTTTCTGCCACGTTTTCTCACCCTGGGCTTAATTTTATCTAAATTAAAAATTTATAATATAATTGTACCACACCTTTACCCCCCCGCAAGACATTTCCGTTAGAGTGAGTCTAACTTTTACTGGTCTTGGTGAAACTTTATCCCTGCCGGCAGGTTAGCGCGGCGGCGCAGTTTTACAGTAACCCGCACTGCCGGTGGTGCGTGAAAGCGTACTGCAAATAAAAAATTACAATTAAAAAGCAATAGGAATATGCTGAAAAGCTGGTAGCAAAAACTATGGCGGCTATCTATTACCACTTTATTTCATGCACGAACAGATAAAATCGTGTTCGCGAACGAAGAAGCCATAGCATTTTTGCAAAGCTTTAAAGTATATTCCTATTGCTTTTGCTTGCATAAAAAAATACCATCACAATTGTGATGGCGTTATTAGATGATAATATTATAGTTTATTCTTTACCCTATTCCTATTTTCCCAAGCCCTCTCTTGCCACAATTTTATCCAAAATTTCTGCGCCTTTAAAAACTACCTTATCGCACTGAATTTCAGGCTCAAAATACTTGGGTTTAACTTCGCGGCAATCGTAACTGCCTGTTTCGGCTTTAAAAGTATCAACAAATTCTTTGCAAAGTTCTCTTACCCTGCAGCCTTCTTCTTTGCCGTTGCGCTTTACATACAGTGTGCTAAGCACCATGCACGCACCGGTAACCACTCCGCAGGTAGCACCTGCACCCATGCCGCCGCCAAAACCTGCCGCAATTTTAAGTGCCTGCGGCGGCAGCTGCATATTATAAGCCCAGTTTGCTCCATAAAGAATTTTTTCGGCACAGTTAAGGTTCATTGCCTTGCCGTAACCTTTTTGCAATAATTCAAGCAGCATTGTTATCCCTCCTATAACTCAAAATCCACTGCTTCACCTTTTTCTAAAGATGCCGGAACATCTATTAAACGCTGGTTGCGCGAACCGCGATACGGAAAATCCAAATCGCGCTGCGCGAGAATAAACGGCCCGTCCACCAGTACGTTAATTTCCTTAAGCACCGGCAGATTTTTTACTTCGTTATATACATAACCGGTGTAGCACCATGCGTTCAGCCCCGGCTTAAGTTTTTTTATTGCCTGCAAAAATTCCAGCACGCCGTCTGCCTGCGCCAGCGGGTCGCCGCCGCTTAATGTTATGCCGCGATGCAAAGGCGTCAGGCGCTTTATAACGTCCTGCGCCAAATCTTCCGGCGTGTATTCCGTGCCGCCTTCAAACGGAAGCGTAGATGGGTTATGGCAGCCTTCACAGTGGCGCGGGCAACCCTGAAAGAACACTACCGCACGTATGCCGGGCCCATCTACGATAGATTCATTTAAAATACCTGCAACCCTCAGCATAGCCAGCCTCCTTATTCCGTGCAGCAATTAGCACGCTGGCGAATTTGCGTAAGCTTCTTTTCGCATACCGGGCAGTAATCTGTATCAATAATACCTGTATAGCCGCAGTCCTCGCAGTAATCAATCGGGAAGTTAATGCCTACATAACCGCAGTCGCACGCCAGCATATGGCGCAGAACATCTTCAACGGCCTGCAAATTATGCACAGGCGAAGATTCAAACTCTACATAGCTGATATGCCCGCCATTGGTAAATTTATGGTACGGTCCTTCAACACGCATCTTATCAAACGCGCTGATTGGATAACCAACCGGCACATGGAAAGAATTTGTATAGTACGCTTTATCGGTCACGCCGGGAATAATGCCGTACTCCTTGCGGTCGATACGGATAAAGCGTCCGGAAAGCCCTTCTGCCGGCGTTGCAATAAGGCTGAAATTCAAATCATATTTATCACAGTATTCATCTACGCGCTTACGCATGTAACCGATAATTTCCTGCCCCAGCTTCTGCGCTTCTTCGCTCTCGCCCTGATGTTTGCCAATCAGCGAAGTAAGCGTTTCGGCAAGGCCGATAAAACCAATGGCAAGCGTACCGTTTTTAATTGCAGGCTCAATGCGGTCATCCTTTTTAAGTTTATCGCTGCCCATATAAAGCCCCTGCCCCATCAAAAACGGCAGGTCGCGCACGCGCAGATTGCACTGCACGCGGTAACGGTGATAAAGCTGCTCTGCAACAAGGTTCATCATATCGTCAAGCATCTGTTAGAACTTGTCTATATTGCGTTCTGCCTTAATGGCAAGGCGCGGAAGGTTAATTGTTGTAAACGAAAGGTTGCCGCGCCCGGTGGTAATTTCCTCGCCATGGCGGTTGGCAATAACGCGCGTGCGGCAGCCCATATAAGCCACCTGTCCGCCGTAATCGCGGTTGTAGCTGGTATCCATAAAGCTGAAAGTCGGGTTCAGGCGCTTTGCAGCCACGCTTATTGCCTGCTGGAACAAATCATAGTTGGGGTCGCCGTGGTCTAAATTAACGCCGCGTTTAACGCGGAAAATAACGTTCGGGAAAATCGGGTTTTCGCCGCGTCCAAGGCCGTTGCCGTAAGCCTTTAACAAATTGCGCGTAACCTTACGCCCGTTTTCGCTGGTATCAAGCCCAAGGTTAAGGCTGCTGAACGGCACCTGCGCACCGGCGCGCGAATGCATGCTGTTTAAATTATAAACCAGCGCTTCCATTGCCTGAAAAACTTCGTTTTCTTCTGCACCCTCTACAAAATCGGCCATATCGGTATCAAAAAAACCAAAAGACTGGCCGCCAAACATATCGTTCTGGTTGCTTTGCAGCACAATAGCCGCCAGCGCAGCCGCAGAACCCGGGCGCTTCGGCGGGCGGATATAGCCATGACCGTTATTAAAGCCTTCGTGCAGCAGCCTGCCCAGCGGAATGTTCAGGCAGTTTAAGGTTTTGCCGTAAAAATCAAGGTCATGAATATGAATATCGCCGCGTTTATGCGCCGCCGCCATTTCTTCCGGAATCACACGGTTCAAATAATATTCGCGGCTGGCAGCCGAAGCAATTTGCAGCATTTTTGCCGAAGGAGAGTTGGAAATATTGGCGTTGTCGCGGTCGGTTTCCTTTAAAATTTCTGCCACGGTATCCATCAGTTCGCTGCGCGCATTACGGATATCCGTACGTTTGGCACGGTACAAAATATAAGATTTTGCCGTTTTGGCATGTCCTTTTTTAATTAAAACCTTTTCAACAATATCCTGCACATGCTCAACATCAACAATTTCCTGGTTTTCTGCTTTCAGGCATTTTAATACGCACAGAGTAATTTCCATCGCCATTTCGCGGTCTGCACCGCCAACAGCCTGTGCCGCTGCAAAAATAGCGTCCGTTATTTTGCTGTCATCAAACGCTACAATACGCCCATCGCGTTTACGAATTTTCATGCTCGGCGTCACTCCGTTCCTTATTTTCGTTGTTATTAATAATACGCTGCAATTCCTGCATAAAATTGTTCACATCGGCAAACTGCCTGTAAACAGAAGCAAAACGTACATAAGCAATCTGGTCTGTTTTTTCCAGATGGTTCATAACAAGCTCGCCAATAACTTCACTGCGCACCTCCGATTCACCGCGCATACGCAGTTCGCGCTCAATATGGTCTGCCATTTCCTTAATTTTTTCATAAGAAATCGGGCGTTTTTCAAAAGCCTTAATCAAGCCGTTCAAAAGTTTTTTCGATTCAAACAGCTCGCGGCGCCCGTCTTTTTTATTTACAACCAAAGGTGTTTCTTCGTATTTTTCGTAAGTAGTAAACCTGCGGCCGCAATCGGGGCATTCACGCCTGCGGCGGATAGAAGCGCCGTCATCAACCGAACGGGAATCTACAACTCTGCTGTCATTATAATTACAAAATGGGCATCTCATACATTCACTTCCTTGTATTTGTTGGATAAGCACTTATATTATAACATAACGCCAACTTAAAAGAAACAAGATATTGTGTATATTTAAAATCACAAGCAAATTTTACCCCAAAATATAGAAAGCCTCTGCTAACATAAGCAGAGGCTTTAAATGCAGTATTAAGTTAAAATCAGCCGCGAATCCAGGGCGGAATCTCCGTATCTGAAGAATGTTTGTGAATAATTCCGCTGCCGCCCATATGCGGTTTATTGTTATTGCTGTCGCTATCGTGCTGCTGCTGATAACCGCCGCCCGGACGTACAATAGAAGGTTTGCCGCCATGCGTCGGCATTTCCTTGTTAAAGCCGGTAGCAATAACGGTAACACGGATTTCGTCTTTGAGAGTTTCGTCGATAACCGCGCCGAAGATAATATTTGCTTCGGGGTCAACGGCTTCGGTAATAATATTGGATGCTTCGGTAACATCAAACAACGACAGTTCTGCGCCGCCGGTAATGTTAAACAGCACGCCGCGCGCACCTTCGATAGATGCTTCCAGAAGCGGGCTCTTAATGGCAGCTTCGGCAGCAGCGCGTGCGCCGTCGTCGCCTTTTGCCATGCCAATACCCATCAATGCAGAACCTGCGTTAGACATAACCGTTTTAATATCGGCAAAGTCAAGGTTAACCAGGCCCGGAACCGCAATCAAATCGGAAATGCCCTGAACGCCCTGACGCAGGACATCATCGGCAATGCGGAATGCTTCCAGCATGGAAGTTCTTCTGTCAATAACCTGCAGCAAACGGTCGTTAGGAATGGTAATTAAAGTATCAACTTTTTCTTTGATATTTATAATACCGTTTTCAGCCTGATTCATACGGCGTTTGCCTTCAAAAGAAAACGGTTTGGTAACAACGCCTACGGTAAGTGCGCCAACTTCGCGCGCACATTCGGCAACAATAGGTGCTGCGCCGGTACCTGTGCCGCCGCCCATGCCTGCGGTAACAAATACCATATCTGCGCCTTTCAGCGCGTCTAAAATCTGGTCGCGGCTTTCTTCGGCTGCTTTTTCGCCGATTTCCGGGTTAGCGCCCGCACCAAGACCTTTGGTAAGTTTTTCGCCAATCTGGATGCGTGTCGGTGCTTTGGAAAGCAAAAGTGCCTGCGCGTCGCAGTTTACCGCAATAAATTCCACACCCTTCACGCCTGCGGAAATCATTCTGTTAACGGCATTGTTGCCGCCGCCGCCAACACCGATTACCTTGATATTGGCAAGATTGTCCATGCCTTTTTCTTCAAACTCTTCAAACATTATTTATATTCCCCCTTAATAAGTTGGGTAAATTCCATCACATAGATATCAAAATAATATTCAACATATAACGGTATTTTTCCTGCTGCATTAAAAAATTATTTTATTTTTTAAGAAACAGATGGCGGATGGCAGCAAGATTGTTAAAAATGCGCATCCCAAAAATCAAAATAGCGACAAGGTACAAATCTATGCCCAGCAAAATACCGGAATAGCACAAAAACGCTGCTAAAACAGCATTGGTAAAAAAGCCTGTAATAAATACGGTATTATCATATTTGCCTTCCATGCTGGAGCGCATACCGCCAAAAACAGTATCAAGCGCTGCCATCAGCGATACGGAAAGCAAACGGGCATATTCAAACGGCAGATACAGGGGAAAATACCATCCGGCTGCAAAGCCGATTACAATACCGGCGAGTGCATAGAGCATATTATTTACCCTCCTTTGCCGTTTCCTGATGTTCTTCGGCTGCCTGAGCATATTCAAAAGTGCGGCGGCCCTTAAATGCAGGTATTTTTACAACTTCCGGCATGGTAAGCTCTGCCTGAATACCCCAGAACTTAAAGGTATCAAGCACGCCGCCCCTTAATTTAAGGGCACTGGCAAGATTTGAAGGATTGCCAATGGCAAGTATTACGTAAGGCGGTGCGCTGCGGTTATTATTTACCGAAAGCGTAGGCCCTGCGCAGCGTATTTCACTGGTTGAAACAAGCCTTTCGCCGTTAATGGAAATTGCTTCTGCACCGGCAGCACGCAGTTCGTTAATTACGCGCAGCAGGTCATCATCATGAATAATATACAAATTGGGGTTTTCGCCAACCTGCGCCGTTACTTTGCTGTCATCAAGAATTAACTGTATGCCCTTGCCTTCCAGCGGAACTTCACCGGCAAATTCCTTCAAACGTTCCAGTTCGTTTTCCAAAACCTTGTCGCTGCTGTTATTGGCCTGCAATTTTTCAATTTCCTTAGCCAAATCGTCGCGCTGCTGTTCTACAACACGCAGGCGCTCTGTTAATTCTTCAGCACGCTGGACATTAATGGTTTTCTGCCGTTCGGTAGTTTTTATCTGAGTTGCCAGCATAAAGCCCAAAACGGCAAAAACCAGTACAAGCATTATTTTGGCATGTTTATTTGCTAACATAAATTTTCAAATTCCTTTCAAAAATATCAGGCTTTCTGTCTTAACTTAATATAAGGCTTTGCGAAGGTTAAGTCAATATATTCAGCTCTAATATTTTTTGTTTTTATATCATTGAAAACCGTAATAAAAATATCCAGCTTATCAGAAATGTTATCTGCATTACCCAAAAGAATCGGATAACCGTAGCGCAGGTTAAACTTAACATTATTGCCGCTGTCAACAGCAATTTCGGAGATAGAATCGGTTACTTCCTTATCAAGCTTGCTTAAAAAATCTAAAATTTCAAGCACGTTTTTTTCTTTAATCGTGTCGCCAAAAAATATATTGCCGGTTACAACGCCGGAAAGCACAGGGGCGTCGGCTTCTTTAATACCGTCGCTGACGCTCATCACAACACCGTTGTAATCAACCTGTGCATAACCTTTATACGAACAGGCAATATACAGCGCCGGTATACGTTCTTTTACGCGCACCACCAGTACACCCGGCCAGAAATATTCTGTTTCTGCCTTTTCAAAACGCACGTCATTGGCAATGGCTTTTTCTATTGCCGAAGGCGAAACAACAAACAAATTAACCGGTTCCTGTGTGCCGCACATACTTAAAAGCTCGCTCTGCGTAAGCTGCGAGGTCCCTTCAATAACAATGCTGCCAAAGGCCGTTCCCGGGGAAGTTGCCCATCTCCATGCCCCGGCAAGCGCGCCTATAATAACGGCTGCAATAAAAAACAGGCGCAAAAGGCGTAACCGCCGCTTTTTACGGTTTGCTTTTAAACGTTCGCGTGTCGATTGCACCTTTAACACCTCTTAAAAATATTCTTGGTTACCAAGTAAATTATTTATTATTAACTGATGCAGACTGTAAAATAATATTGCACAATTCGGGGAAAGAAATTCCTGCCGCAGCCGCAGCTTTAGGAACAAGGCTGGTTGCGGTCATGCCGGGCACGGTATTAATTTCAAGCACATAGCCGTTGCCTGCTTCATCAAGCATAACATCGGCACGGGCAACGCCGCTGCAGCCCAAAACTTCATAAGCCTGTTTGCTTATTTCCTGCACTTTTTTGGTTGTTTCTTCATCCAAATCTGCCGGGCAAATATATTCCGTTGCGCCTTTTGTATATTTGGAATGATAATCATACGTACCGGAATGCGGGGCAATGTGAATAACCGGCAGGGCAACCACTTCACCGTCTTTCTGCATCATGGAAACGGTAAGTTCCTTGCCTCCGATAAATTCTTCCACCAGAATATCGCGGGAATATTTAAAAGCGTTTGCCAGCGCTTCATCAAGCTGATTTTCTTCTTTAACAATTTCCACGCCGATACTGGAACCCTGGCTTGCAGGTTTAATAACTACCGGCAGGCTAAAACGCTGCATAATTTTTTCTTTTATGCCGCTTTCCTTTTTATTAACAATCAGGCAGGCCGGAGTGGAAATGCCTGCATCGCGCAGCATGCGTTTGGTAATAACCTTGTCCATGCAGGATACACTGGCAATCATGCCGCTGCCGGTATAAGGCATCTCGCGTATTTCCAGCAAGGTCTGCAAACGGCCGTCTTCGCCGTAAAGGCCGTGCACAGCGTTAAAAACAACTTCTGCTTTGCTTTCGGCAAGCTGTTTGCCGAAATTGCGCGGGTCAAGGTCAATTTCAACAACATTGGTATAACCGTATTCCCTCAGCGCATTGGCAATGGCTGCACCGGTATTTAAAGAAACCTCACGTTCTGCGGAAGGCCCGCCCATTACAACTGCAACTACCTGATTTTTGTTAAACATTTTCATTGCTCCTTTGCAAATCTGCTACTAATGCTTCGCCAACTTTATATACATCACCTGCGCCGATAGTCATAACCAAATCACCGGTGCGGGCATTTGCCGCAAGATAATTTTCTATATCCGCCATTGACGGCACATACTCAACATCAACGTCCGAAGTTTCCTTAATGCCTTCGGCAAGCTTTTGGCTGTTTACGCCTTCAATGGGGTCTTCGCTGGCCGCGTAAATATCGGTTACTATAAGTTTATCGCAGCCTTTAAAGCAGGCACAGAACTCATTGAACAAAAGCTGGGTACGCGTATAGCGGTGCGGCTGAAAAACGCAGATTAAACGCTGCGGCTTCGTTTGCAGCGCAGCTTTTAAAGTTACGCCTATTTCCGTGGGATGATGCGCGTAATCATCAACAACCCATACGCCGTTAACGCGCCCTTTGGTTTCAAAGCGGCGGTGAGCGCCGGTAAATTCCTTCAGTGCTTTTAAAATGCTGTCCGTTTTAATTCCCATTTCAACAGCACAGGCAAGCGCACCTAACGAATTAAGCACATTGTGCCTGCCGGGAACTATCAGCTGAACTTCCGCAAACAAACTGCCGTTTTTATAAACTTTATAATCCGTGCCGCCGGTATGGTAAACAATGTCTTTGGCAACGTAATCGGCCTGTTCATCATCAATGCCGTAGCTGATAACACGGGTTTCGGTTTCCTGCGCCAAGCGGCGGAGCTTGGGGTTATCCATGCAAAGCACTGCCGCACCGCCGGGTTTTACGCTGCCTACAAACTGTTTAAATGCGGCATAAATATTTTCCTCACTGCCGTAATGGTCCATATGGTCGTTTTCAATATTGGTTACAAGCGCATACAGTGGATAAAACTTCAAAAACGAACCGTCGCTTTCATCCGCTTCGGCAATTACATAACGGCCTTTGCCGCTGCGTGCATTGCCGCCAAGGCTTGTTACTTCGCCGCCGATAACAATGGTAGGGTCTATGCCGCTCTGCGCTGCTATGCAGCTTAACATTGCGCTGGTTGTTGTTTTGCCGTGCGCACCCGCAACAGCCACGCCGTCAGCATGGTTAAGCAGCTCTGCCAATACGTCCGACCTGTGCATAACCTTTATGCCCTGCTCTTTGGCTGCCACCAGCTCGCAGTTATCGGCATGAATAGCGGATGAAATAACAACCGCATCCGCACCATTTACCTGCCCGGAAGCATGCCCCTGATAAACAACGGCTCCCAGCGCTTTCAGCTTCTCGCAGATGCCGCCGGCGTTTTTATCCGAACCGGATACATGAAAGCCGCGTTCGCAAAGCACATGTGCCAAAGCACTCATTCCGGCGCCGCCAATACCAATAAAATGAATATTGTGTATTCCCGAAAGCATTTAAAATCCTCCCTGCTCAATTTTTTACAAGCTGCAAAGCCTGCTGCGCAATTTCTTTCGCCGCGCCCGGCCTGCCCAGGCTTTTGGCAGCTTTTTTCATCTTTTGCAAATCTTCGCTGCGTATTAATAAATGCTCTATTTCTTCAAGCAGTTTTTCACCTGTAAGTTCTTTGTCCAAAATAACTTTGGCCGCACCGGCTGCCTCTACCGCACGGGCGTTAAACTCCTGATGGTTGGCCGTTGCATAAGGGTAAGGAATTAAAACCGAAGGCACGCCCTTTGCTGTAAGTTCCGCAAGGCCTATCGCCCCTGCGCGGAACACCGCCAAATCTGCCGCCGCCAGTGCCATTGGCATATCATGCAGATAAGGCTTAACAATTATATTATCTTCAACAGAGCCTTTTTGGTTAAGCTCTTTGATATATGCTTCGTAATTGGCTTCACCGGTAGCATGCAGCACCTGTACATCATGCCTGCCGCTCAACGCCTGTTCAACATAAAGCATAGCTTTGTTAATGCTTTGTGCGCCGCGGCTGCCGCCGGATACCAGAATGGTTTGTTTTTCCGGGTCAAGCCCGAAAAATTTTATCGCTTCACTGCGTTTATTAGAAAGAATTTCGCTGCGGATGGGGTTGCCGGTATATATTTTGCGCGATTTTCCAGTAAAATATTTTTCAGCCTCACGGTAACCCAAAAACACTTTTTTTACAAAGCGTGCCAAAATCTTATTGGTAACGCCCGGCATGGCATTCTGCTCCTGAATTGCGGTCGGAATACCGCGCAGAGCCGCCAAAAACACCACCGGTCCGCATACATAGCCGCCGGTGCCTATAACAAGGTCCGGCTTTATTTCGCTGATAAGGCTGTTTGCGCCAATCAGCCCGGTAAACAGTTTGCCGAAGGAACGCAGCGTGTCAAAACTCAGGCTGCGTTTAAAACCGGCTATTTCAATATAGCGCAGCGGATAACCGTAGCGCGGAATGATATTTTTTTCAAGCCCCTGCTGCGTGCCTACAAAAATAATCTGCGCATCGGGGCGAAGTTTTTTTATTTGGTCGGCAATGGTAAGCGCCGGGTAAATATGCCCGCCTGTACCACCGCCGGAAAGTATAACCTTCACTTTATTTTTCCTCCGCAGCCGAAAGTTCCGCAACTATCTGTTTAAAGCAGCGCCCGCGCTCCGGGAAGCCTGTAAACATATCAAAGGATGCGCACGCCGGAGATAAAAGCACCGTCTGGGGTTTAACAGCCGTTTTATGCGCCAGCTCCACAGCTTCCTTCATGGAGGTTACCATGCGTATATCGCTGACGCCTGCTTTTTCAGCCGCTTCTTTAAAACGCTCTGCCGCTTCGCCAAGCAAAATCAGCGTATCAACCTTCGTTTTTACAAGCTGCATCATTTCTTCAAGCGGGGTCAGTTTATCGCGCCCGCCGGCAATTAAAATTAAATGCCCATCAAATGCTTCCAGCGCCTTAATGGTAGAATCGGTATTGGTTGCTTTGGAATCATTATAATAACGTACGCCGTTAATTGTCGCCGTATATTCAATGCGGTGTTCAACACCCTTAAAGTTTTTCAGCACTTCTGCAATATTACAGGGTTCAACTCCTGCAAAAAACGCCGCACCAATAGCAGCAAGCACGTTTTCTTCGTTATGCCCGCCAAAAATCTGCAAATCTTTTCTGTTGCAGATAACTTCTTTAGTATCGTTCCAGGCAATAACAAAATCGCCGTCCTGCATATAAATGCCCTGCGGCAAAACTTCCCTGCGGCTGAACCAGCACAATCTGCCCGGCACAAGCCCACCCCAGCTTTTAACAACAGGGTCATCAAAGTTAAGCAGTGTTACGTCTTCCGGATGCTGGTTTTTAAAAATATTGCATTTAGCCGCACCATAAGCCTCCATTGTATGGTGGCGCGTTAAATGGTCAGGCGTTAAATTTAAAATAACGGCAATTTCCGCGCGGAAGTTCTGCACCGCTTCCAGCTGAAAACTGGAAAGTTCAGCCGCCAGCCACGAATTTTCGGGCATGGTTTCAACTTCTTTGGTAAGCGCCATGCCGATGTTGCCGCCTACTTTGGTTACGCACGGCAGCGTTGCCAGCATTTCGCCTATTAAAATAGTAGTTGTTGTTTTGCCGTTGGTGCCGGTAATGCCCACAATATGCCCGTTATAATTGCGGTAAGCAAGTTCCGCCTCGCCGGTTACATTAATGCCGCGGTTCAGCGCTTCCTGCACCAGAGGGTTTTCCATGCTGATGCCCGGTGAAAGGATTACTTCTTCCACATCGTCAAGCAGGCCTTCTTTTTTGCCTATTACAATTTGCCCGCCGCTTTTGGCAAGCAGTTCTTTTAAATCTGCATCAACCTCATGCCCGGCATCATTATAAAGCAGCACACGTTTGCCCTGGCGCGAAAGAATATCCGCTGCGCCGCAGCCGCTGATGCCTATGCCATAAACAAGTACAGCCTTACTCAAAATTAAAATCCTCCGTTTCCGTTAAGCCACAGCAAAACACCCGCAATGCACAGCAGGCAGCTTGCGGCAAAAAAACGTTTTACAATTTTGGTTTCTTTCCATCCGCCAAGTTCAAAATGATGATGTATCGGCGTCATGCGGAAAATACGCCTGCCGCCCGTAAGGCGGAAATAAGTAACCTGCATTATTACAGATGTTGCTTCCATAACGTAAATGCCGCCGAGAATTACAAGCAAAAGTTCTGTATGCGTAAGCAGCGCCAGCGCCGCAACACCGCCGCCTATTGCCAGCGAACCGGTATCGCCCATAAACACTTTGGCCGGATGGTGGTTAAACAGCAAAAAGCCGAGGCACGCACCGGTAATGGCCAGCGCAAATACGCTTAAATCGGCATGGCCGGTGTTATAGGCAATAAACGCATAAGCAACCGTTACAGGCAGCGTAACGCTTGCCGCAAGCCCGTCAAGCCCGTCGGTAAGGTTTACAGCGTTAGTTGTACCCACAAGCAGCAAAAATACCAACACATAATATAACCAGCCTAACGGAAGCATATATTCCGTACCCGGTATGGCTATGCTTAAATCAGACTGCACATGGGTTTCAATATAATAAACATACGCCCCAGCCAGTACAAACTGCATAAAAAACTTCTGGGCAGCAGTAAGGCCAAGGTTGCGTTTCATTACAACTTTAATATAATCATCAATAAAACCAATCAGCGCATGGCCGAAGGTTAAAAGCAGCGCAATACACAACGCAGGTGTAAAATTGCACCATACGGCAACGGCAACCAGAATTGCCAGCAGCATCATAATGCCGCCCATGGTAGGCGTGCCGCTTTTTTTCATGTGTTCTTTCGGGCCGCATTCGCGGATGCTCTGTCCAAAATTCAGTTTATGCAAAGCCGAAATAAAGCTCGGCCCTGTTACGGCACAGATAATAAACGCCGTAGCCAGTGCACCAAGAAGATTAATTGTCATTTATCCAACACTCCGGATTTTATTTTTTCAGAACAAGGTCAATCAAACCATCAACCTGCATGGAATGAGAGCCTTTGAGTAAAATTATATCATCATTGCGTAAAATGCCGCTTAAAATTTTGGCTGCTTCCGCACGGTCATGGCAAATAAAAGTTTTTACGCCTTTTTCCTGTGCTGCGCGTCCTGTATGTACTGCTTCCGTGCCGTAGGTAATAAGCACGTCAACGCCTTCGGCAGCGGCCATTTCGCCAACTTCTTTATGCGCCTGCACAGAAAGCGCGCCAAGCTCCAGCATATCGGCCAGCACGGCAACCGCCCTGCCGCCTTTGGCATCTTTTACGGCATGCAGTGTTTTTAAAGCGCTTGCCATAGAGGCAGGGCTGGCATTATAGGCATCATTAATAACCGTTACGCTGCCAAACTGCATAAATTCCTGGCGTTTGCCGGTAAGGCGCACATTTTTTAAAGCATTTTTTATCTGCACCAGCGGAACATTAAATGCAGTTGCCACGGCAATAGCTGCCAGCGCGTTATAAACATTATGCTCGCCCAAAAGCGGAAGCACGATATGTTCTTTTTCGCCTGCTGCGGCACAAACGCAGTCAAACTCGCTGCCTTCAGCCGTAAGTTTAATGTTCTGTGCATATACGCCGGCTTCTTCCGTACAACCGTAGCTTATAACTTTGGCTGCGGTTTTATCCGCCATGCGGCGCACAAAAGCATCGTCATTATTAAGCACCGCAAACTGCTGCGCCGTTAAATTTTCAACAATTTCGCTTTTGGCTCTGGCAATATTTTCCATACTGCCCAAAAGTTCCATATGCGTTTCGCCAACATTTGTTACAACGGCAGCGTCGGGGCTTGCCAGTTTGCACAGGGCGCTTATCTGCCCCAGCCCGCGCATGCCCATTTCCACAACGGCAATTTCCGTATCGTTTTTAATGTTCAGCAATGTTTTTGGAAGCCCTATTTCGTTATTAAAATTGGCCTCCGTTTTAACAACATTATACTTGCAGGCAAGGCAGGCTGCAATCAAATCTTTGGTTGATGTTTTGCCGTTGGACCCGGTTACCGCAACAACCTTTAAATTTTTCTGCTTATCCCGCCAGGCTTTGGCAATAAGCTGATATGCCTTTAAAGTGTCATCTGTTTTTATAACAACGGCATCCTGCGGCAAGCCTTCAACATCATGGCTTACAAGTACGCCCGCTGCGCCCAGTGCCAGTGCTTTGGCACAATAGTTATGGCCGTCAAAATTTTCGCCGCTTAACGCCACGAACAGTTCTCCGCTTTTTATGGTACGGCTGTCCGTATTAATGCCGGTAAATTCAACTTTCTGCAAACTGCGGCAGCTTCCTCCCGTTGCCGCCAGTATTTCCTGCAAATCAAACATCATATCACCTTTTGTTCTGCCAGTATTCCTGCACTACTTCACGGTCATCAAAATGAATGGTTTCATGACCGATAATCTGATAATTTTCATGCCCTTTGCCGGCAATTAAAACAACATCATCAGCGGCGGCATGTGAAAGGGCATAGTTAATCGCTTCGCGCCTGTCGCTTAAACGCACGCTGGTTTTGCCTGCCGGAATTTCCTTAAGAGCGGTTTCAATCTCATCAATAATAAGTTCCGGGTCTTCGGTACGCGGGTTATCGGATGTTACAACAACATTATCTGCAAGTTCCAGCGCAATGCGTCCCATAATCGGGCGTTTTTTGTTGTCACGGTCACCGCCGCAGCCAAATACAACCCAAAGTTTGCCGCGAGTAATGCCGCGCGCAGTTTTCAGCACGTTTTCCAGGCCGTCCGGGGTATGTGCGTAATCCACAATTACAGTATAGGGCTGCCCTGCCTCTACCAGCTGAAAACGTCCCGGCACGCCGTCAAAGCCGTCAAGCACGTCCATAATAATTTGCGGGTCAATCTTTTCGGCAAGCATTGCGCCTACCGCAGACATTACATTATATACGTTAAATTCACCCGTAATTTTAAGCACCAAATCCATTTCGCAGGCAGGTGTATGCAGCTTTAATGCCATTTGTTTGGCCTGCACGTCAAAACTGATGGGATAAATATCGTAATCCTTGCTTTCGCCGTAAGTAATTACCGGCACTTTAGTGCGTGCGGCAATAATTTTACTGCTGGGGTCATCCATGTTAAGCACGGCAGTTTTGCCTTCCTTGGTGCCGCCAGCCAGATGTTCAAACAAAAGGCTTTTGGCATCACGGTAATTTTCAAAAGTTTTATGAAAATCCAGATGGTCCTGCGTGATATTGGTTAAAACAGCCGTATCATATTCAATACCGGCAACGCGCTTTAAGGCCAAAGCATGGCTCGAAACTTCCATTACCACATAATCGCACCCGCACTGCTGCATTTTATACAAAGTTTTCTGCAAATCAACAACATCCGGCGTTGTATTATGCGAAACTGTTTCTTCGTCTTCAATCATAATATTAATGGTGCCAATCATACCAACCTTATATCCCGCCCTGCGCAGAATAAGCCTTATAATATTGGTGGTAGTTGTTTTGCCGTTAGTTCCGGTAACGCCAATCATGCGCATTTTTTTGCCGGGATAGTCAAAAAAATAAGGGGTCACTAACTCCATGGCCCTTCTGGTATCTTTTACTTTAATCAGCGTCATGCCTTCCGGGCATGCGGCAGCATCTTCAACAATGGCTGCCACAGCGCCCTTTTCATGCGCCTGCTGTAAAAATTTATGCCCGTCAACGGTTGCGCCTTTCAGGCAGATAAATAAACTTCCCGGCACAACAACGCGGGAATCGGCAGTTATATCAGTAATGGTTTTGCCTGCCGCGCCGGTAACTTCTGCGTCCGGCAGCAGCTTCAGCAAATCCTGTAAATTCTTTTCCATCCGTATACCTCCAAAAGTGAAACGGCAGCCTTAATACACTCAGGCTGCCTCCCATAAAATTTTATATTATTATACCATATCTTGCTTAAGAAGGCTATGTTTTTTACTTTGCATAAGCATAACCGTCATAAGCAATTTTACCTTTGTCTGCTTTAACATAAATATTGTTGCGCGCTACCTGCATGCCAAGCTGCTTTTCTGCAATAGAGGTAATTCTTTCAGGCCCTTTAAGCTGCTCAACAACAATGCGTTCCTCGCTGTTTTCCAGCATCAAAGCCGCTTCCTGCTGTTTTAAGGCTACAAGCTCATTGCTTTTGGAAATAAGGCATTCGCTGCGTACAACGCATGCAAAATAAGTAGCCAGCAAAATTCCTGCCACCACAGCAATACGGCGGCGCATAAGTTTTAAATTGCGCTGTTTGGGCCTTTTTACATACGCTGTCTGCCGTACAGTATTTTCTTGTTGTTCTTCCACTTCCCATGCATATTCATCATACTTTCTGGCTAACATAGCGTTTTCCTCCATCAATATTTATCAGCATTTCTCGGCAAACCTAAGCCTTGCACTGCGCGCACGCGGATTTTCTTCAACTTCTTCCGCAGGCGGCACAATATTCCCCACTTTTTTCAGCTGCGGTTTTCTTCCGCACACACATACCGGAAACTGCGGCGGGCAAATGCAGCCTTTGGCAAGCGCTGCAAAAGTTTGTTTTACAATTCTGTCTTCCAGCGAATGAAAGGTTATTACGCCAATTCTTCCGCCTGTTTTAAGCCTTGCCACAGCATTTTCCATCGTTTTTTGCAGTATGCCGAGTTCATTGTTAACTTCAATCCTCAGTGCCTGAAAAGTTCTTTTTGCCGGATGCGGCCCATCCATTCTGGCTCCTTTTGGTATAGCTTTTTTTATAATTTCCACCAGTTCAAAAGTGGTGGAAATATGTTTATTTTTGCGCTCTGCCGCAATAAAAGCAGCTATGCGTTTGCTCCAGCGCTCCTCACCGTAACGGTGAATAATATCAGCAAGCTCGCTTTCGGAATAATTATTTACAATATATTCCGCGCTCAGCTTCGCGCTTTTATCCATACGCATGTCAAGCGGCCCGTCGTGCATATACGAAAAACCGCGTTCCGGCGTATCCAGCTGATAGCTTGAAACACCAAGGTCAAAAAAGATACCGTCAATCTGCTCTATATTAAGGCTGTCAAGCACAGCATCAAAATCTTTAAAATTGCTTTTTACGGTAGCTATCCGGCATTTGCACGGAGCCAGGCGTTTTTTGGATGCGGCAATGGCATCTTCGTCCTGGTCAATGCCTATAAGCATTCCGTCCTCGTTAAGCTGCGAGGCAAACCCGAAGGAATGCCCGGCGCCGCCCATGGTGCAGTCCACATAAACGCCGTCTTTATTTGTTATAAGCCATTTAACGCTTTCATCAAGCAAAATGCTTTTATGCTTAAATTCGTTTGCTGCCATTTTAAATACCTATATCCATATCAGCAAGCTGCGCTGCCACAGCGTCAGCATCTTCGGCATTAACTGCGTTATATTCCTGCCAACGGGCTGCGTCCCAAATTTCAGCCCTGCTGCCTACGCCAACTATTACCGCGTTTTTTTCAAGCCCGGCAAAAGTACGCAGGCTTGCCGGAAGCAGTACACGCCCCTGCTTGTCACATTCTACTTCGGCTGCGCCGCTGAAGAAAAACCTGCTGAAAGTACGGGCATTTTTATTCGTCATCGGCAAAGCGTTAAGTTTAAGTTCCAGCTTATGCCATTCATCTTTATCATATACAAACAGGCAGCCATCCAGCCCTTTGCTGATGATAAAACTGCCGCCGAGGGTTTCACGGAGCTTTGCGGGCATGAAAAGGCGGCCTTTTACGTCAATAGTATGCTGATATTCACCCATTAACATAGCGGCACCCTCCTCCCCTTTTCCCCACTTTACACCATTATACCCCACTTTAAGTTAAAAAACAATATTATTATGCATATTAATACACTTTTTTGTAAATTAACAGGCAGCCAAAAATATTTTTAAGCAAGTTACCCTAAAGCAACTTTTATTTTCGCCAAACTGTGGTATAATAAAAAAGCCGAAAGGCAAAAAGTAAATAATTTAGCATTTATGCTTTAAGGAGGATTATTAAATATGCTTACCAAAGATACCGGCATTATTGATGCCGTTCAAAACCATCCTGAAATTTTAGAAGTTTTTGCAGAATACGGTCTCGGCTGCGTTGGCTGCATGGCATCCCATTTTGAAAGCATCGGCCAGGGCGCTGCTGCCCACGGCATTGATGTTGACGCCTTCATTGCCGACTGCAACAAAGCTATTGAAGCTGCAAAAAAATAAAACCGCAGCTTAACACCGCGGTTTAAAAGTAAAAACTGTTTATTTTTGTAAAAAAAGCAATACCGCCCTTACATAAAGTAAAGGCAGTATTGCTTTTGTTTTTTTATTATTTTACCAAACGGCAACCATGCCGTCGGCGCGGGGTTCTGTTGCGCCAACAAGCACGCCGTCATCATTGCGCCAAATCATCTGGCCGCGGCCAAAGTCAATAAAGTCATCGGTTACGATAAGTTCGTGCCCGCGGGCGCGCAAAGCGTTAATTAATTCTTCGCCAACGCCTGCTTCAACCATAACTTTTTTGCCTTCAATCCACTGCCAGCGCGGGCAGTCCAGTGCTTCCTGCGGGTTCATGCCAAAATCAATTACGTTATGGATAACCTGCAAGTGCCCCTGCGGCTGCATGTAACCGCCCATTACGCCAAACGGGCCCACGGCTTTGCCGTCTTTTGTTAAAAAGCCCGGTATAATGGTATGATATGGCTTTTTCAGCGGTACAAGGTAATCGTCGTGCTGTGGGTCAAGCGTAAATCCGGAGGCCCTGTCGTTAAAGGCAATGCCGTAATCGGGCACAACTATGCCGCTGCCAAAGCCCTGAAAATTGCTTTGGATATACGAAACCATGTTGCCTTCGCCGTCTGCCGTACACAGATATACCGTACCGCCGCAGAACGGATTGCCCGGCTCAGGCATAATTGCCTGTTCGCCAATAAGTGCGCGGCGTTTTGCCGTATATTCATCACTAAGCAGCTCTTTAACCTGCGCTTTCATATAACGCGGGTCGGCAACGTATTTTCTGCCGTCGGCATAGGCAAGCTTCATGGCTTCAATTTCGTGGTGCAGGTTTTCGGCACAGTCTTTGCAGCTGTGTTCAAAACCTTTTAAAATATTAAGCGCCATTAACGCCACAATGCCGTGCCCGTTAGGAGGCAGTTCCCATACGCGGTAACCGCGGTAATCAATGCTGATTGGCTCTACCCATTCGGCACGGTAAGCAGCTAAATCGCTTTTGCGGATATAGCCGCCGCCTGTGCTGCGCGAAAATTCATCAATAGCAGCGGCAATTTCGCCGCGGTAAAAGGCTTCGCCATAGCTATCGGCAATAAGGCGCAGCGTTCTGGCCTGTTTGGGCAGCTTGGCAACTGTGCCGGCTGCCGGGGTTTCGCCGTTTTCAGTAAAAGTATCAAACCAGCCTTTAAAGGCCGCGTTATTTTTATACGGAGCAAAAACGCCAAGCCCTTCATGCCATAAGCGGCTGATAACCGGCGATACCGGGTAACCTTTTTCGGCATATTCAATCGCCGGTGCAAACAGTTCGGCAAAAGGCAGTTTGCCAAAGCGTTTGTGCAGTTCTGCCCAGGCAGATACCGCACCCGGAACCGTTACCGATTCCCAGCCGCGCTCGGGAATTGCCGTTTTATCTTTTAATGCCGCACAGTCCGGTGTTAAAAGTTCAGGCGCATAACCGCTGCCGTTTAAGCCGTATAATTTGCCGCCAACCCACACCTGCGCAAAGGCATCGCTGCCAAGCCCGTTGCTGGTGGGCTCTAAAATTGTAAGCGCAATGGCGGTTGCAACGGCGGCATCAACGGCGTTGCCGCCTTTTTTAATCATATCAAGCCCGGCCTGCGCTGCCAGCGGCTGGCTGCTGCAAACCATGCCCTTTGTGCCGTACATTACGCTGCGGCGCGAAGGGTATTTATATTGTAAGGGATTAAAACCAAAATCCATTTTATGCGCCTCTGTTTATTTGCTGATGTTGTAGAAAACATCCATTCCTTTATATTTGGCTGCGCTGCCAAGGTCTTCTTCAATGCGCAGAAGCTGGTTATATTTTGCTACGCGGTCAGTTCTTGCCGGTGCGCCGGTTTTAATCTGGCCTGCGTTAACGGCAACTGCAATATCCGAAAGCGTGGTATCTTCCGTTTCGCCGCTGCGGTGGGAAATAATGCAGGTGTAGCCTGCGCGTTTTGCGGTTTCGATAGCGCGGAAGGTTTCGGTAAGCGTGCCAATCTGGTTTACTTTAATGAGAATTGCGTTGCCGACATGTTTTTCAATGCCTTCTTTAAGGCGGGCTTCGTTGGTTACAAACAGGTCGTCGCCAACAAGCTGAACTTTTTTGCCAAGGCGTTTGGTAAGTTTTTTCCATCCGTCCCAGTCATCTTCAGCAAGGCCGTCTTCAATGGATATAATAGGATATTTTTCGCACAGCATGGCAAGGTAGTCAATCATTTCTTCGCTGGTTTTTACAACGCCTTCGCCAGCCATGTCATACTTGCCGTCTTTATAAAATTCGCTCGAAGCAACGTCAAGAGCCATAACAATATCTTTGCCGGGTTTGTAGCCTGCTTTTTCAACGGCTTCCAAAATAACGGCAATGGCTTCTTCGTTGGATTTCAAATCCGGCGCAAAGCCGCCTTCGTCACCCAAACCGGTGCCAAGTCCTTTTTCCTTTAAAAGGGATTTAAGCGTATGGTAAATTTCAACGTTCATGCGCAGGCATTCGGTAAATGATTTTGCACCAACAGGCATAATCATAAATTCCTGAATGTCTACGTTGTTATCGGCATGCTGGCCGCCGTTTAAAATGTTCATCATCGGCACGGGCAGTTCCTGTGCAGCTACGCCGCCAAGGTACAGGTACAGCGGCAGCCCGCAGGAGTTGGCTGCGGCTTTGGCAACTGCCATGGATACGCCAAGTACAGCGTTGGCGCCCAGTTTGCCTTTGTTGGGCGTACCGTCAAGGCGGATGAGCATTTCGTCAATTTCAGTCTGGCGGGTTGCTTCAAGGCCAATCAAAGCCTCTGCAATAACGTCGTTAACGTTATCAACTGCTTTGCTTACACCTTTGCCGCCATAGCGTTCTTTATCGCCGTCGCGCAGTTCAACTGCTTCGTGTGCGCCGGTAGATGCGCCGGAAGGTACGGCTGCGCGGCCGACAGAGCCGTCTTCCAGCCATACTTCAACTTCAACGGTCGGATTTCCGCGCGAATCGAGTATTTCTCTTGCGTAAACTTCGGTAATCATTGCCATAAGTTTTTCACCTCTGATTATTTTACTTTTCTATCAGGCTGTGCCCTGTCATTTCTGCAGGCTGCGCTATGCCCAAAAGTTCCAGCAGCGTCGGCGCTATATCTGCCAAAATGCCTTCATGCAGTTTCGGCCTGTCTGCCGATACCATTAAAAACGGCACCGGGTTAGTGGTATGCGCCGTATACGGCTGGTTAGTTTCTCCGTCATACATTTTTTCAAGATTGCCGTGGTCGGCAGTTATGCAAACCGCCCCACCAAGTGCAAGCACTTTTTTTACTATTTTACCGGCACAGGTATCCACCGCTTCCATTGCCTTAACGGCAGCATCCATTACGCCGGTATGCCCAACCATATCGGGGTTGGCAAAATTTAAAATAACAACATCATATTTATCTTCGTCAAGCAGAGTTAAAAGCTTGTCCGTCACTTCATAAGCGCTCATTTCCGGCTGCAAGTCGTAAGTGGCAACCTGCGGCGAAGGTATAAGCACTCTGTCCTCCAACACGTTTGGAGTTTCCACGCCGCCGTTAAAAAAGAACGTTACATGCGCATATTTTTCCGTTTCGGCAATGCGCAGCTGGTGCAGGTTGTTCTTTGCCAGAACCTCGCCCAGGGTATTAACAAGCGTTTCCGGCGGAAAAGCCACCGCGGCATCAATAGTTGCGTCGTACTGAGTCATGCAGACAAACGCCACATTTAATTTAACGCGTTCAAAGCCGGCAAAGCAACTGTCCGTAAAGGCGCGTGTAAGCTGCCTTGCCCTGTCCGGACGGAAGTTATAAAATATAACGCCGTCGCCGTCTTTTACGCGGCTGTCATTTTCGGAGGCAACAACAAACGGTTCAACAAATTCGTCGGTAACACCGGCAGCATAACTCGCTTCAATGCCTTCAGAGGCAGAAGCAAAAGTTTTTCCGCTGTGCAGCGTTATGGCATCATAAGCCTTTTGCGTGCGCGCCCAGCGTTTGTCGCGGTCCATGGCGTAATAACGCCCGCTGACGGTTGCAATTTCGCCGCAGCCTGTTTCGTCAATAACTTTTTGCAGGCGTTCAATATAAGTCAGCGCGGTGCTCGGGCCAACATCACGCCCGTCTAAAAAGGCATGCACGTAAACTTTTTCAAGGCCGTTGGCTTTCGCCATTTTTAAAAGCGCCCACAAATGGCTTTCGTGGCTGTGTACGCCGCCATCGCTTAAAAGCCCCATTAAATGCAGTGCGCCGCCGTTTTGTTTTACCCGTGCCATACATTCAAGAAGCGCTTTGTTTTGCAGCAGCGTGCCTTCTTCGCAGGCTTTGGTAATACGCGTCAGTTCCTGGTACACAATGCGCCCGGCGCCGATATTCAAATGCCCTACTTCCGAGTTGCCCATCTGCCCTTCCGGCAGCCCAACCGCATTGCCGGAAGCTAAAAGCCTTGTATGCGGGTAAGTTTCAAAAAGGCGGGAAAGCTCAGGCGTTTTTGCAGTTTTGGCCGCATTATAAGGCCCGGCCGGGGCAATGCCCCAGCCGTCCAAAATCATAAGCATTACAGGTTTCATGTTATCCTCACACACTGCGTACAATAGCGCTGAAGCTGTCTGCTTTCAGGCTAGCGCCGCCAACCAGTACGCCGTCAATTTCGCCCTGCACAAAATCGGCAGCATTCTTTTCGGTTACGCTGCCGCCGTATAAAATACGTACTTTGCGTGCAACTTCTTCCGAAAAGATTTTTTCTATCTTGCTGCGGATAAGCACGGCAACTTCCTGTGCATCTGCCGCCGTTGCAGCATTGCCGCTTCCAATGGCCCATAAAGGCTCATAAGCAACAACCATGTTTTCTGCTTCCCGGGCGGTAATGCCTTTTAATGCGTTTTGCAGCTGCATGCTTATTTTGCTGGAGGTTTTGCCTTCCGCGCGTTCTTCGGCATTTTCGCCAACGCAAAGCACAGGTTTCAGGCCGTTTCTGTAGGCAGCGCGCAGTTTTTTGGCAACGGCAACTTCGTTGTCACCAAACAGCGTGCGGCGTTCGGAATGGCCGATTATTACATATTCCGCGCAGATATCGGCAATCATTTTGCCGGAAACAGCGCCGGTGTAAGCGCCTTCATCTTCCCAGAAAATATCCTGCGCGCCGTAGCCGACATGTTTGCCGTCGATAGCATCGGCAACGGTTTCCAAAGCAGTAAACGGCGGGAAAATAACAACTTCGTTCAAAGTTCCGTTCGTTTCTTCTACAATGCTTTCTGCAAGTTCTACCGCTTCGCCGACTGTTTTGTGCATTTTCCAGTTGCCTGCAACCATTTTGCGGCGCAGGTCATCCAATGCAGCAATGCCGGGCAGCACTTTGCCTTCCAGATATTCAAGGCTCGCACCGCCGCCGGTAGAAATATGGCTTATTTTAGAAGCAAGGCCCGTCTTTTCAATAGCGGCAACACTGTCGCCGCCGCCAACAATACTTACAGCCTTGCTCTTGGCAACTGCTTCGGCAACAGCTTCCGTGCCATGTGCAAAAGCATCCATTTCAAATACGCCCATAGGGCCGTTCCAAACAATCATTTTTGCGCCCTGCAAAGCAGCTTCATACTGCAAACGGCTTTCCGGCCCAATGTCAAGCGCCATATAGTCCTGACTCAGGTTTTCAACACGTTCAACCTTTGTATCGGCATCGGCCGCAAAGGCAGAAGCCATTACAAGGTCAACCGGCAGCAGCATTTTAACGTTGTTTTCTGCTGCTTTTTTAAGCAGGGCACGCGCCAGTTCAAGTTTATCTTCTTCAACAAGGGATTTGCCCATTTTGTGGCCTTGTGCGGCAAGGAAAGTATTAGCCATGCCGCCGCCGATAAGAAGCACGTCAACTTTATCAAGCAGGTTTTCTATTACGCCGATTTTATCGGAAACTTTTGCGCCGCCGATAATTGCCGCATAAGGATGCAGCGGATTGGTAACGGCACGCCCGATAAACTTAATTTCTTTTTCGAGCAGGAAGCCTGCGGCAGCCGGCAGAAAATGCGTAACACCTTCCACCGAAGCATGTGCACGGTGCGAAACGCCGAAACCATCATTAATATATACATCGGCCAGCGAAGCAAGTTTTTCGGCAAAGCCAAGGTCATTTTTTTCTTCTTCTTTATGGAAGCGCAGGTTTTCCAGCATTAAAACTTCGCCCGGTTTTAAAGCCGCTGCCATTTTTTCTGCTTCTTCGCCAATGCAGTCATGCGCAAAGGCAACAGGCATATCAAGCAGTTTGCTTAAATATGCGGCAACCGGCTCCAAAGAATACTTCTTGTTTACTTCGCCCTTCGGGCGGCCAAGGTGAGCCATTAAAATAACGGCAGCGCCATGCTCCAGAAGATAACGCAAAGTATCAAGCGAAGCGGTAATGCGGGTATCGTCCGTAATATTGCCTCCGGCATCCATCGGCACGTTGTAATCAACGCGCACAAGAGCTTTTTTGCCGTTAAGCTCTAAATCACATAAGGTTTTCTTTTCCATTACTCCACCTTCTTACAGGCCTTTGGAGGCAATGTAGCAGGCAAGGTCAACAACACGGTTACTGTAACCCCATTCGTTATCATACCAGGCAACAACTTTAGCCATACGCGGGCCAACCATCATAGTAGAAAGGCCGTCAACAATGGAGCTGAGCGGGCAGCCGTTGTAATCGCGGGAAACCAGCGGCAGTTCGTTGTAGCCCATAATGCCTTTCAGTTCGCCTTCTGCTGCTTTTTTAAGAGCTGCGTTAATTTCTTCGGCAGTGGTATCTTTTTCAAGCAGTACGGTCAGGTCGGTAATGGAAACGTTCGGGGTAGGAACGCGCATTGCAAAACCGTTCAGTTTGCCTTTAACTTCCGGCAGAACCAGGGAAACTGCTTTAGCAGCACCGGTAGTGGTCGGAATGATGGACTGCGCAGCAGCACGGGCGCGGCGCAAATCTTTGTGCGGCAGGTCAAGGATTCTCTGGTCATTGGTGTAAGAATGAACGGTAGTCATAAGGCCGCTTACAATACCAAAGTTTTCCAGCAGAACTTTGGTGAACGGAGCCAGGCAGTTGGTGGTGCAGGAAGCGTTGGAGATAATATTGTGTTTATCTGCTTCATATTTATCTTCGTTAACGCCCATAACAATGGTAATGTCTTCGCCTTTAGCCGGAGCGGAGATGATAACTTTTTTAGCGCCTGCTTCAAGATGTGCTTTAGCTTTTGCGCCTTCGGTAAAGCGGCCGGTAGATTCAACAACGATTTCTACGCCGAGTTCGCCCCAGGGCAGTTTAGCCGGGTCGGTCTGTGCCAGTACTTTAACTTTTTTGCCGTCAACTACCAGATATTCGCCTTCGGCAGTAACATCATGGTCAAAAGTGCCATGAATGGAATCATATTTTAACAGGTGTGCAAGGGTTGCAGCGTCCGTCAGGTCATTTACAGCCACAACATCAAAATCGGGGTTGCCGAATGCTGCACGGAAAACATTGCGGCCGATACGGCCAAATCCATTAATACCTACTTTTGTCATAATAAAATCCTCCTTTAAAATATATGATGATTTATTTTTGCACAAAAGTGCTTTATAACTTAATCTTCAAGCATTTCTGCAATACAGTGCGCCGCAGCTTCGTCCGTAACAAGAATATCCTGCCGTGAAGCACGTATTACCGATAAAATTGCTTCTGCCTTGCTGCGCCCGCCGGCAACGCCAATAACAGTGCCTATTTTAGGCAAATCCTGTAACATCAGCCCGGCATTGTTCGTCATATAAACCTGCCTGCCATCCAGCGCACAGTACTGGCCAAAGGCCTCGCCAACAGCGCCGTCGTCCAAAAGTTTTTGAATAAACTCCGGTGCCATGCGGCGGTGGCGCGCCATAACGGCTGCCTGCCCCACGCCATGCACAAGAATATCAGCCTGCTTGATAATATCAACAACGGCTTTAACGCCGGTGTCTTCCGCCAAAATGCTGTTTAAAATTTCTTCACTCACGCTGTCCGGCACATACAGCTGACGGTAAGATGCGCCCATACGCTGAGCCAGAACGGTGGCAATGGTGTTTGCCTGCAATTCAACGTTATCGCCAAGACCGCCGCGCGCAGGCACAACCACTGTTTGCGGGTGGCTGCCGCTGATGTTTGCAGCAAGCGCCGCCATTGTAGTGCCGCCGCTGACAGCAACAATATGCTTTTGTCCTTCACCCAGCAGCCTGCTTAAAATGCGCGCCGCCGCACGGCCGATTTCGCGCTTAACCACTTCTTCCTGGTCTGAATCGCCGGGAATGATAACCACCCTGCCGATATTCAGCTTGCTGCATAAAAGCTGTTCCAAAGAGTTAAGCCCCTGCAATTTGCGCACATAATCGGCAAGTTCCCGCAAAATATCCATGCCTTCCTCCGTTACCGTCATGCCGGACGAAGAAAAAACAAGCAGCCCGCAGCCTTTTAAAAAATCGACCTGGGCGCGCAAAACCCTTTCACTCAGCCCAAGCCTTGCTGCCAAAGCACGCCTGCCAATCGGGTGTTCGTGGCTGACCTGGCGCAGAATCTGATAACGCTGCACCAAAAGGTTGGTCAGTTCGGGAACAATTTTCTTTTGTAAATTGATAATACTATCCATAAGCCTTCACCTATCAGGTTTTGTCCCTCGTGGTCCTTTTTAAGTCCCACGATTTCTAAACAAAACAAATAAGAGTACCTTATTTGTAAATATTGTACCACATTAGGCGCAAAAAAAGAAGTAGAAAGATATTAAGGCGCAGTAAAATTTTAGGAGCATGTTGTTTCAAACAATAAACAGCCCGGTAACCGTAATGCTGAAGGCACTGTCAAAACTGCGGCGGCTGAATTTAGGGCACTCTGTAAGAGAGTCCGGTTACTATTCCGGACGGAATCGGAGGAGCCGCAGCATTTTGATGCGTTTAGCAGGACGGTTACCGGGCTGTTTATCTGTTAAATTCTTACACCTTTTTATAGAAAGCCGGGCAAAGCAACTTTATTGTAATTAAATTTTAACTATTAAACTTTGAAAACACAAACGCAAAAAGAGCGGTATTTACCAAATGAAGTAGCAATCAAAAATTTGGTTAATACCGCTCATATAAAACTTTAGTTAAAAACTATATATTCTATTTTCTGTAATTTACAATTTCCGGGTTCATATCGTGGAGATGCATGCGCTTTTTGGCAACTTCTTCCCATTCGGTGCCGGGTTTGCCGTAATTTGCGTATGGGTCGATAGAAAGGCCGCCGCGCGGGGTAAATTTGCCCCAAACTTCAATATATTTAGGCTCCATCAGCTTAATCAGGTCTTTCATAATAATATTTACGCAGTCCTCATGAAAATCGCCATGGTTACGGAAACTGAACAAATACAGCTTCAGCGATTTGCTTTCCACAAGCTTCATATCAGGCACATACGAAATATAAATGGTGGCAAAATCAGGCTGCCCTGTCATCGGGCACAAGCTGGTGAATTCCGGGCAGTTAAATTTTACAAAATAATCGTTGCCGGGATGCTTGTTAATGAACGATTCCAAAACCTCCGGCGCATAATCGGTTGGATAATTGGTTTTATGACCTAAAAGGCCGACGCCCTGTAATTCTTCTTTGGTTCTTCCAGATGTCATGTTTATTTCCTTTCCGCCGCAATATTTACGGCAAACGATTTTTCAAGCGCAGTTACAAGCGCTGCTCCGGCAAGGCCGCATACAAACTGCCCTACCAGCACGGAAGATGCCAGCAGCCAGTACGGCAAATCGAGCAGCACAGAAAGCCAAACCGGTACGCCCAGGCCGGGAATTAAAGTTATGGCAAACAAAATGCACCAGTTGCCGCAGCCGTATTTTTTGGCAAGCACGATAACAGAAGTGGTAACAATGCCTACAATACCTCCTCCAATCATATCAAGAGGTCCAAGCCCGCCCATGATGGTATTGCTTATAACATTGGCTATGCCAAACGGTACAATTAAAAACGGAAAAATTGCACTTAAGCCATACATGGCCGTTGCAATGCGTACCTGATACTGCCCGAAGGCAAAAGTTTGCGTGCACATCATTACCGCAATGTACAAGGCTATGCAAATACCGGCAATAGTTAATTTTTGTGTTTGTGTGTATCTTTTCATATAAATCTCCTTTTAATCTTCGTATTTTAAGGGGTCCTGCACTCCGTTTGCCGCAAAGGCCGCTTTTCTGTCGATACAGGTTCCGCAGCTGCCGCACGGTTTTTCGCCGCCGCAGTAGCAGCTCCATGTAAGTTCATAAGGCACTTTCAGCTGCAGGCCTGTTGCCACAATATCTTTTTTGCTTAAATTTACAAACGGCGCGGCAAGCTGAACCTTACGCCCGCTGCCGGTATATATGCCTTCATTCATTTTATTGTTAAAATCGCTGCTGCAATCCGGGTAAGCACTGCCTGCCGCGTCATCTGCATGGGCGCCGTAATAAACAACACTGCAATTTTGCGCCAGTGCAATGCTTGCGGCTACGCTTAAAAACACGCCGTTGCGGAAAGGCACATAAGTGGATACCGGTTCACCGTGCTGCTTTTTAATCTGCCCGGCATAAGATTCATGCGGAATTTCTTCGGTTGACTGCTGCAAAAGCGAGCAGTTGCTGTACGCAAAAACAGGCGTTAAATCAAGTTTTATCAGCTGCGTATTATAATATGCTGCTATTTTTTCCGCCGCCGCAAGTTCCTTGCTGTGTTTTTGCCCGTAATACAATGCCAGCGCGATAACCTCGCTGTATTTTTCTTTGGCTACGGCAAGGCAGGTTGTACTGTCTACCCCGCCGCTTAATAGTACCAGTGCTTTCAAAATTATGCCTCCGTAAAATAAAAAATCCGTCTGGCTACAGACGGATTGCATAACAATATAAAGGCCGCTTATGCGGCACACGCCCGTAGTTTTGTTTAGGGACTGGATGGTTCCGAACAGTCCTATTAAGTTACTTAAACATTATAACCAAAAAATTTATATTTGACAAGCAAAAAATAAAAGACAGCAGCCAAATTAAACTGCTGTCTTTTAAAATGGAGAATTTCAAAATTACTGCCGTTTTTTAGGCAGAACAAAAGTTATCGTTGTACCAACACCGGGTTCGCTTTCAAGCTCTACCCTGCCTTTATGGAACAGCACGCCGTGCTTTACTATAGAAAGCCCAAGCCCCGTGCCGCCAATTTCTTTGGAATGGCTCTTGTCCGCTCTGTAAAAGCGTTCAAAAACGCGTTCCCTGTCGGCTGCGCCAATGCCAATGCCGGTATCGCTTACGCTGACGGTTACTTCTTCGCTGCCGTCCTGCACTTTAACATCAACTTTGCCGTTGTCTTTGTTGTATTTTATCGAATTATCGACAAGATTATACAAAACTTCGCTTAAAATAGATTGAACGCCGCAAACACATGCGCTGCTGCCGCTTACGTTAAGCGTTACGCCCTTGGTCTGTGCTTTATGTTTCAAACGTAAAGTTACCGACTGCGCAAGTTTAAGCAAATCAACATCTTCAAACTCATCCAGCGTTTTATTTTCGTCCAGGCGGGAAAGCTCCATGATATTCTGAATAAGCTCTATCATATTGCCCGCTTCGGCGTGGATGCGTTCCAAAAAACGCTGCTTGTCCTCGTCCTTTACAAGGCCGTTTTTCATAATCTCGGCATAGCCCAAAATAGATTGCAGCGGGGTTTTAAGTTCATGCGAAACATTGGCGCTGAACTCGCGGCGCAGTTTTTCGGCTGTCATTTTTTCGGTAACGTCATAAATTAAAATAACGCTGCCGCTGCCGTTTACACTGCTGCCGGAAAGCTGGTAAAAATGCCCGTCTTTTTCGTAAAGCCCTTCGCCCTTACCGGCCTGCGAAACCTTCTGCAAAAGGTCCTGCACTTCCTGCGCACGGTCAACGGTTAAAATATTTCTGCCAATAACTTCTTTAGCGCTGAAGCCAAAAATTTTAGCCGCGCTTTCGTTAATAAACAGCACATTCTGCTGCCCGTTTAACAAAACAAGCCCCTCATTCATGTTATTGGTAATAATGGTAAGTTCTTCCTGTTTGCCGCGCAGCTTTTTAAGGTTTTTGCTCAGCTGGCGTTTCTGCTTGGCTATACGCGTTAAAAACGGAGACAGCTCATCATAGGTTTCGTTGTCCAGCGGCTCGTCAAGGTTCACCTGGTCAAGAGGCTTAATAAGGTTAAAAGTAACCCTGCGCGCCACAATGCTTGCCAAAACCGCAACCACAATTACAATGCCGCCCATTATCGGCAGCATTTGCAGCACCGATTTGTAAATGCTGTCAATAGTACGTGCAAGGCGCAGTATTTTACCGTCGTCAAGGCGTACGGCATAATAATACGTTGTTTTGTCAAGCGTATCCGAAAAACGCTCTGCTTCGCCCGCGCCAACGGCAACAGCTTCCATAATTTCCTGCCTCATGGCATGGTTTTCAAGCGTTTTTGCTTCTGCCTGATTGTCAAAAAGCACTATGCCGTCTTTGTCTATAAGCGTTATACGCACATTGCTGCCGTTTTCGGCTGCAATTTTATTTAAAAAGTCATTGCCGCCGCTTTCCAGCCCCATGCTGATATAGCGTGCTTCCTGTGCAAGCTCCTTTTTTGTTTCGTTAAAATAATCCTGCGAAACAAGGAAAGTTATCAAGCCCGATGCCACAAGCACTGCCATTGCAGCCAGAGCCACCAGCGCGCGGAAAATTTTATTTTTCATGCTCCGCACCTATACGGTAGCCAACGCCGCGCACGGTTTCAATAACCGTACTGGCGCTGCCAAGTTTTTGCCTGAGTGTGCGGATATGCACATCGACGGTTCTGGTTTCGCCTGCAAAATCATAACCCCAGATATCTGTTAAAAGCTGTTCGCGGGTAAAAACCTGTCCCGGGCGTTCCATAAGCTTATGCAGAACTTCAAATTCTTTATAAGTCAGCACAACTTCTTCACCGTTTACAAAAACCATGTGGCGGGCAATATCCATGGTAATCAGGCCGTTGGTAAGCTCGCTCGATTTATCTTCTTTTACATAACGGCGCAGTACCGCTTTAACACGCGATACCATTTCCATCATGCCGAACGGTTTAGCAATGTAATCGTCTGCACCGCTGTCAAGCCCGTGTACCTTGTCGAACTCCGAACCTTTGGCCGTTGCCATGATAA
>OIYT01000450.1_pt1 | contig 41443 bp, 64 predicted proteins | sample 1588201 | NCBI WGS metagenome assembly OIYT01 (sample SAMN03283260) | human gut metagenome | biome: human-associated habitat; material: feces | host: Homo sapiens | place: USA | collected 2013
CCCCCCTACCCCCCTTCCTCTCCCTCTCCCCCTGGCGCGAGAGATCATTTCCTCGGGGCCACGAAAATGACAAAAGACCCCAGGCCGCAGCCCAGGGTCTCCGCTGTTATGCTTGTGCTTTGCTTTTGGTGTCCACAAGCTCGTATGTCATACCGTAGCGCCGCCGTTGGCAGCGTCCGCAGGTGACCTTGTTGTTGATGCCGTGCTTCACCGGGAGGCACAGCTTCTTGCCCTCGCTCTCAATGGCGATTGTGCAAGGGCGGCAGAGGTCCATCTTTTTGTATTCCATCAGTCTTTCACCCCCGGAAAACTCTCCCGGACCTTCCCACCGCGCAGCTCGAACTCGACAATGTGATAGCGGCCCTGCGGGTGTATGTAGACCACCTCGCCCTTCATGGGCTGCCGGGTGCTTCTGGCCTTGTCGTCCAGCTCGCAGAAGGTCTCCGGGTATCTCGTCACGATCTCTCCCAGCTTCACTCTTTCGCTTCCTCCAGAGACTTTTCAAGTTCCGCCAGTTTCTCTTCATCAGTTTCGATAAACAGGATGTCTCCCAAGCTCTTTGTCGTCTTATCATAAGCGCACAGGCCATGCCCCATCCCACGGGCAGCAGGGCCGGTCAGCTCCAGGATGTCGCTTTTCTCCAGTTTCTCCAGCAAATCCGCCCGACTCCAATCAGCACCCACCAGGCCGAAGCCGGGGTTGTAGAAGGTGTGGATGCTGTCGCCGTCTGGGAGAATGGAAGCCGCCTGTTCCTTGGTGACATACACTTTCATGCTCCAATCCTCCGTTCCATAGTCATGCTGTCCAGCAGCCGCTCGTACAGCCCCTTGTAGGTGTCCCGCTCCGCCTCGGCCCGTACAAGGGCCAGCATGGAGCCGCTGGCCTCCCCGGCAGCGCAGCCCTGCGGCTCCGCAGGGGCCGCCTCTGCGGGCCTTGCAAGGTCATACGCACCCAGTCCCAGGCCGGACATGATACCGATGTCTACCGCCACCAGCTCTGCCTTGGAGCAGCGGCCCACCCATTTGCCCAGGCGGCTCTTGTCCACGGTGTAGATATGCTCGCACAGGGCCGTACTCTGCACCGGCGTTGCGCGAATGGTGATATGCTCCGGCAGCTCCCGCTTGCTGGAGGCGCTGCACATGACCACGGCCACCACTGGGCTGTTCTTGTTCAGTTCATCGCAGCTCACGATGATGCCGGGCCGGTCCTTCTCCATCTCGTGGCCGGTGGCGTAGGGGATCTCAACATAGAAGATTTCGCCGCGCTTGACCTCGTTGTACATACTCAAACCTCCGTAATCGCAATATTGAAACGCTCACGCATGAGTTTCTTTTTCATTTCGTACTTGGCCGTCTTGGTGGCCTCGCTCTTGACATCCTCCACCACGGGCAGCCAGTACACGGTCCCGGTCTTGTCCGGCAGCGTCGGCCTCTCGTATGCGAAGTCGGCCACATAGCGGATGGCCCGGACCCGCTCGCCCTCCGGCGTGATGTAGCTCTCCTGGAGGGTGTACTGCCTTTGCAGCTCCAGCTTTCGTATTTTTCCGGCCTGGAGCAGCAGCATCAACTCGTCGTACCTGCTGGCCTCCTTCTGGCTGGCGAAATGCAGGACAATTCCAGATGCTGTCACCCGCTCGGTGGGGCTGTTGTGGTACTTGGTCCCCTTGGGCTTGCCCAGCATCCCCATCTTCTCCATCACCTGCCGCTGGGCCGCAGGTCCCAAGCGGGCCAGATCAGCTCCGCTCAGTCCCATAGCTCGCGCCTCCTTCCGCTTCTCGCACCGGCGGGCCGGTCCATACCCCTGCCCGCGCTCAAACATCATGGGGAGCAGCAGCTTCCCGCAGACACCGCAGTAGCCAACGCCCCGGACGACTGCCACATACTCGCACTCGTCGCAGTAGTCGATCTCCCCGGTAGCTTCTCGCTCCAGAGCCAGGTCCAGCGGGGTCATGCCGTCACGCACCCTGCTTCGCCTCCTCTGCCAGCAGCTTGCGCTTGCGCCGCTGGTAGGCGCTGTCGGCAGCAGCCATGCCAGGGTTTGTGAGGCGGCGCAGGCGCGCCTTTTCCCGCAGTTCCTCCGCGTGTTCCTGGTGATACCGCCGATGTCGCGCCCGCTCCTTCTCCGGGTCCCGGTTGCGGTCTTTCAGCTTGCGCCGCTCCTGGGCCTTGCCGTCATACCAGCCGATGTGCTTATAGCTGGCCGCATAGCACTTTTCGGAGCAGAAGTAGGTGGTGGCCTGCTTCTTTCCGTCCCGCTCCACCTGGCGGACCCAGGGCGTGTCCGCCGTGGTAACGATCTGCTTCCCGCAGGTCCCGCAGGAGCGAAACAGGGTCAGCCGGTTGGGAGTGTTCCGCCGGACGCTCATGTGGCTGTCTCCCTGGGGACCACACCCACGATGTACTCCTTGGTTTTCTCGTCCTTCCGCGCCCGGATTTCATAGCGAGCCAGGATGTCGTCCACGCTGAACGCCGGGAGGGCCAGCCGCTTGCCCAGATAGGCCCCGGTCTCCTCGTCCGTCACATCCGCGCCATAGGTGAGCGCCGTCTGGGCGATGATGGCATCCACGCCCTGCTGTATTTCCGCCGCGCCCTTGTGGGCCAGCATGATGCTCTCGTGCTGAGAGGCGATGATCTTTTCCTGGTCAGAGGCCTTTTTCCTGTATCGGCCCAGCTCTTTCTCCAGAGCCTTGATTTTGTCACAGTTTCTCATGTTTCCGTCCTTTCGTAATACCGCAGCAGGGAGGCAGCAACGGAGCAGCCTTTCCAGCCCTGGGGGCTGGCGCAGTAACGGTCTGTGTACTCCGCGTATGCCTCCCGGTCTGGAAACGCCACACAACAGCCGTTTTCACAATGGACCTTCAACCGCTCGTCCCACTTGAGGAACGGGCAGGTCCAGGTCTTGCTCGAATAGCCCGTACTCACCGTCACGCCCTCCTGCCTTACTTGAGTTTCTTCTGGCCCCCAGTCTCGCCGGGCAACCCGATGGGGTTAGACCGTAGCAGCCGCTCATAGGTCCTCTCAAACTCCCAGCGGTTGAACATGGGGCTATCCGGCGGAGCGAATGCCTCCATGCCGCCCATCGCCTCGATGGCTTTTTTCGTCCTGGCTGGGAAACCCTCGTAGACGCTCTCCAGGGTCTCGCCCTCTCGCCGGTAGCGGACACTCTGGCACGCCATGAGCAGCGCGTGGTCGATTTCGCCCTGGATTTCTTTCAGCACAGTCTCCGCCGCCTCCCGCATCTCTGCGATGGTAGGCGGAAATTTGCAGGTCCGGCACACCCGGACAACAGCCTGCTGGGCTGTCCAAAAGTCGATGTCCCGCAGGCAGGTGGTCCACAGGGTGATCGTCGGGGCCAGCTTCTCCTTGAGGGCCTGCTGGTCCGGGGCCTTGAACATCTCCGCGTTGGGGTAGGCGATCATCAACACCGCGAAGATTTCCGTCATCTCGGCCCTGTTCATGTGCCACTCCCAGAGAACTCGTTGTGCAGGTCCCGCAGCGCGTCCATCTTGTCGCCGGTGCTGGCCTGCTGCCTGCGGCCTCCGCTGGGTTGGTCATCCTTGAGGGCGAATACTCCAGCCCACGAGCGGGACACGCTCTGGTTCAGAATGGCGATTTGCGTGTTTCGGTCCGTGGACAGCTTCACCAGCTCCGTGAGCATCAGCTTCTTGGCCCGGTCCGTCATGGGCTTTTTGATTTTCACCCGCATTTCCTCGAAGCCTTGCAGAGCAGAAAGCAACTCGGCATCGCCGGAGGCGAAGTCCCCAAAGATATCTGCTTTGGTTTCCTTTCCTTTGCTTTGCTTTTCTTTGCTCTGCTTTGCTTTTCTTTTATTTGCATCGCTTTGCTCTGCATTTGCATCTCCGTTGCATCCGTCAGAGCCGCCCGAAACCTTGCAAGGCTGATTTTCCCAGCGTTTCCGGGCTGCCTCTCTGCGGAGGTTGGATATGTCGTCAACCTTCCCCATCCGCCGGAGAAGGGAGGTGGAAAACAGGTATTTCCCATCGTTCACCAAAAGGGTGTGCCCATCCTCGGAAAACTCGGTGCAGCAGTCGGTGATGATCTGCTCCAAACGGGAAGCATCTACCTGCATTTGCATAGCAAGCGTACTCCAGATGTATTTATTGACGGACAGCTTGTAGTCCGGCTGCTCCCGCAAAATCTCAATGAGCATGAAGTACACACCGTAGCCCTCCGCTCCATAGACGGAGCGGAGAGCCAGGATTTTAGGGTCGTTGCGGGCGTTGCAGTCGTGGGAGAAAAAATACGCGTCTTTCTCGTTGGTCTTTGGCATAGATAGCCCTCCTTATGCAGGGGTCCGCGTTTCATCCTCGCCGCCGAACAGGCCGCTGGGAAGCTCCTGCGGGCCGTTGTTCTCCGGCACCCCGGTATCGGCCCCGGGAAGGGCCGCAGGCTCGTCCTCCGGCGTGTCCAGGTAGTTTGCCGTTCCATCGGCGTTCAAGGCCGCCTCGTCGCTTGCAAGAGCTTTCTGGAGGTCAATGGACATGATGCCCCACTTGGAGATCAGCTGCCGCAGCATCGTCTTACAGGCCATGCCGTCGAAGTCCTTGTACCAGAAGGAGGAATACTTCCACTCGTCGCCCTTGGGGAAGTTGCCCGCCAGGAAGTCCTCGTAGGAAACGCGGCTGTACCGGCTGTCCTGGGCCTCCTTGCCGAACAGATGGAACGCCTGGGAGTAGCGGTCTGCGTGGGCCAGCATCTTCTCTCTGCTCCAGTACAGCACCTTGCGGAAGCCGTTGGTCAGCTCGAAGTAGGCGTAATAGCCCACCACAGGGCGGTTCTCCCGCTCGTCGTCGTCCTCCAGGAACTCCAGGATGGGGCGGCGGGTAAAGCGGTCCCGGCCCTTATACTCACCCTCTACCACAGGAAATGCGTCAAGGTCGAGGTACTGGCCGCTGCGCTCCGCGAGCTGGATGTAGCCCTTGTAGCCGAGCTGGAACTGCGCCACTCTGCCGCGCTTTTTGTCGTTGTAGGGGACGAGGTAATACTGGCCGAGCTGCGGAGATGGGGAGAGGTTCAAGCTCTCACCCAGCAGCGCGCCGGAGAGGATGGTGCCCGCATCGCAGGTCTGGAGGTCGGGATTGACCGCCACAGCGGAAGTGATGGCCGCCACAAACCGCTTGGCGTGGGCCGGGTCGCCCAGGGTATCGTTGACCAGCTTCTGGTACATCGGGGTTTTGATGGCAACGCTGAACTTGGGCTTGCCGGTGCCCTGCCGTTGCAAAGAATTGTTCACGCCCATGGTCAAATCCTCCTAAACGAAATATTGCGGGCCTTGAGCCAGTCGGACAGCTCCTTGGCCTGGTCTACCGTGACCTGGCACTCGAAGCGCAGAAGGTACACGGTTTTTGCCCATTCCGCTCCCGCAGCGGGGGCCGGGGAAACAGGAGACTGCTCCGCACCACGCGCAGTCGCCTCCGCGCGCCGCTCCTCCGGCATATTTGCGGCGGGCTTTGCGCGCTGCTCCTCATACTCCCGCAGACGGCGGGCGTTCTCCTGGAGGCGCGCCCGCTCCGCCAGGGCGGCGTTCAAATCCAGGGTCTCCAGGTACTTGAGCTTCACCGGCTCCAGGAACTCGCTTTCCACGGTGGACAGGACCTCCAGATCAGAACTGGCCTTATCCTCCGCCGCCACGATGGCCTCCCGGATCTTCTTCATGCTCACGCCGGTGTTGTACCACTCGTCCCGCCACAGCTTCTCGAAGGGGAGCAGCGTCCGCAGCTCGCCCACCGTCTCCTCGTAGACCTCCAGGATGGCGGCCCGCTTTTCCGCCCGGCGCTTTTCTTCAAACGCCTTGAGCTGGCCGTCGATGGCGGCGATGGGCTGGTCGATCAGTCCCACCAGTTCCTTCACCTTGGCCTCGAAGTCGGTATAGGGTGCCATGCACTCCTTCTTGACTTCCTTCCGTTTGGTCTCCAGGGCCTCCCGCAGCTTGTTCAGCTTGGCCCGGTCCTCCTTGGCGGCCTTGATGCCGTCCTCCGTCACCACCAGGCCGGTGTACAGCTCCAAACTCCGGGCCAGTTGGCCCTTCAACTCCTCGAAATTGAAGTCAATGGTCTTGGGCAGGGCTTCCAGGCTGCTGCCCATCACAAATTCCATGTTCATAGTGTCCTCCTTACAGTCGCAGGTCTCGCCCGCATCCAGGGCGGCCCCGCATCGTTCGCATATTCTTGGTGCCGTCATCGTGTCCTCCTATATGGGCGGCAGCTTGAGGTTGGGCCGCTTCCGCTGCTGCACGCAGTCCCAGAAGCGTACCGCCTCCCGCTCAATCAAGGCGATGTCCTCCAGGCAGTCCGCCCGCTCGATTTTGTAGTGCCGGGTCTCCTTGCGGTCCTCTCCGTCTTGGGTGGTGTATTTGATCTGCACCAACAGCTCCACAAACTCCCATTTGGCCGCGAGCATCTGCTGGCACACCTGGGCATAGTAGTTGTCCGGGATGCGCCCCTTCCAATGGGACCAACCCACAGAGGAGAGGATTTCCGTGGTCTTGATCTCCAGGCCGCCCCGCCGGTTGGTCACACTCTCCAGCAGCTCGCCGTCCGGGGTGCAGGTGATGAAAGGATGCTCGCCATGCCGGATGATCTTGTAGGGAGTGAAGGACAGGCCATACTCCGGGTGGTCCAGCATAAAGAACTGCCGCAGCAGCGGCTCCGCGTCGTTTCCGTACTTCACAGCGGGCTTGTCCCCGATGTCCTCCGGCACGGCCAAACCGCATTTCTCCTCCCACAGCTCCACATTGGACTTCCAGGGGGAGATGCCCAGGAGGGCGGGAGCGTCCGACGCTCCCAGCCCATCCTTGCGGGCCTCCAGCCACTCGGCCCGGTCCTTGTAGATCGTGACCAGCGGCTCCATCACATCATCACCACAACCTTGCCGTCGGCGATCTCCTTGGACAGCTTATCGCCGAAGTAGCCCATGATGCGCTCCTTGGCGCTCATGGCCCACATGCCGCCATCAGCCTCGAACAGGCCCACATTCCCGTCCTCGTCCAGCCGCAGCAGGAACTCACTTTCCGGCTGCTCGACCTCCAGGAAGGTCCGATAAGGCCGCAGCATCACGCGGGGCTTGATCTGGACCGTTGCCTTGAGGGCGATGCCCTGGCGGGCCTCCACTTCCTGGCTCACGCCGTTGTCGTGGGAGGTCACACCGTTTTCCTTGCTGATGCGGGAGAGCAGGTCCAGCAGGTAGTTCACGCCCTCGCCGGGCGCAAACTTGCTCCGCAGCTCGATGATGGCCTTTTCATACTCCCGGAAGCCGTCCCGGAAGTCCGGCACATCGCAGGATGCCTCGTACAGGTGGTCCCGGTCCATCTCGTCGTCGTAAGTAGAGAACACGGACACCTTCCGCGCGCCGTCCACCCGGATGAACAGGGGCAGGTTGTCGAACATGTCCAGCTCGTTGCGTACCAGCTTCACGATGCTGTCCAGGCCGGTCACGCTGATGCGGGAGGGGTGGGCCACATGAGGCGGGATGCGGTGCAGCTCGTGGTCGGAATAGGTGTCGCCGTTGATGGTGTAGGTCTTATTGTCCTTGAGGGAAACGAGGTACTGAATAGCTTTTTGCAACATAGTGAAAACTCCTCTCATTTTGTAGGTTTAAGCCTGCTTCTTGAACTTGAGAATTTTGGGGCTGTCCTGCTCGCCGCCGTCCATTCCCAACTGTCCGGGGACCTGGGGGACCATCTCGGCCACCAGCATCTCGCCGGCGCCCGGCTGGCTGGTGATAAACAGGCTGGTGGTGATGGGGTCGGTGGGGACCAGCGTGGACTTGGCCGTGGTCTGCACGGTGATGGTCTTGCGGTCGGCGCTGGGGATAAGCTCCAGCCCCACGGTGATCTTGCGCTTGCCGGTGGCCTTGGTGTTTGGGTCCAGGATATTGTCCAGGATATTGTCCAGGACCTTGCCCATCTCATAGTCCACCCGCTCAAGTATGGCACCCATGGACATCTCCAGGATGCTCTTTTTGTCCAGTTGCTCGCTCATGCTGTCTTGTCCTCCTTTTTTCTGCTGCGGCTCCGGGCCGCGTATTCTGCCAGCAGCCGCTTGAGGGCTGCGTCATGCCAACTCTGCCAGGACGAGTACCCGCACACCTGGAGGAGATCGTCCGGCAGGCTCTCCGCAAACTCGCGGCTGATGCGGTAACACTTGCGGAAACGCCCTGCATGGCTGGGCGGCGGGGCCTTTTCGGGCTTCTCGCTCTCCTCTGTCGGCTCGCACCCAGCAGGGGAGATGCCCAGCAGGTCCAGGTCCTCCGGGTCATACAGAGCCGTCCGAGGGAGACCGTACAGCGCCTCCAGCACAGCAAGCTGTTCCTGGGTGGGCAGGCACACGCCTTTCTCATAGCGGGACACCATGCCCACATCAGCCCTCGGCTCAACGCTTTTTAGCTTTGCGGACACCTGCGGCTGGTTCAATCCCAGCGCCAACCGCCGCTCCTGCAATCGGTTTGTCATGGTCCTTATCCTCCCATCCGCTCCAGTCTTTGCAGCTCTTGCAAGGCTCCTGTTTCATGGTCAGCTTGTAGTGGGTGCAGGAGCAGCACCCACGCTTCACATCACGCTCCATGCTGTTGACCTCCGTTGTAGATTGCCACCATAGAGGGAAACGGAGCGGGGCCAACGCTTACGCCGTCCTCGTCCGTAAACCGCAGGCGGCCTCGAATAAATCTGATTTCTGCTTTCCCGTAGATGTAATCGTGAAAGTAGCTGGTGTCAGTCCTGGCAGGAATGAGTAGAACAACGGTCTTCCCATCCTTTGCCTCCTCGTATGCCTTTCGCACCCACTTGCCGATCTCGCGTCCGTATGGAGGATTGCAGAATACAGCCCCCCCCCCGCAAGCGCCCACGGGCTTTTCAGCCCGTTTGTCTCCGGGGTAAAATATGTAGGGCACTTTGCACTCCTGTCAGTAGCCGCCGCATCAAGGGAGAAGTGGAACTCCTCGTTGAGCCGGTCAAAAAACGCCCGCGGTGTGCAGTAGTCCATCTTTTTGCTGCTTAGTAGCGCCTTATTCATACTCCAACAAACCTCCCTTGCTTAAACAGTTCCATGGCTCCGGGTCTATTCCCGCGGTTTTGGAAAAGCTTCATTGTGCCGCACCGGCACTTGGCCCAGTCGCTTTGAAAATCGCTTTGCATGACCTTCATGGTTTTTCCGCAGTTGGGGCAAATCACTTGGCTGTGCTTAATTTGGAAACTGCCTCTAACGCAGTAGCACTCCTTGTTCTCGATGTGGGAGCAGCAGTTGCACTTGTCAAATACGCAATCGTCGCACGGAAAGTCGCTGTGCTGCGCCATTAGGTCGAAAATAGTGATCTGTTCCAAGCCATTCACTCCTCGTAAGGGCTATCCAGGCTCCAGTCCCAGGTGTTGCCGCCCTGGTACTGGTCCCGGAAGGTGTTAACTCGCCCGTCGCCGGTGAAGTACAGATACTCCGCCGGGAGGACCCGGCCCACATCGCCCACGCAGATCTTCTCCGCCATCCAGCGGGTCAGAACATCCTCCACCAGCGCCACAATGTCATCGTCCAGGGGGTTCTCCGGGTCGTAGCCATAGAATTGTCCAGGCTGGGTTACGATGTCATAGAGCGTCATGCAGTTAGCATAGAACGGGTCCCCGCTGTCAAAGCGGTTCAGTACGCACCACACGGCAGCGGCCTGCTCCGTGGTGGAGCATCCCCGCGCCTCGCCCCACACCATCCGGGCCAGCGCCTCGATGTCGTCCTCCCACGGGTCGGCGGCCTCCTGCTCCTGGGGCGTGGGGGTGGGGATGCTGCCGTAAGCCTCCGCAGGCTCCGGCGCTTTCTCCTCCGCCTCGCCGCCGCCCGTCAGAAACAGGATGCCGCCCGTCAGAAACGCCAGGGCGCATAGACCGGCGAACACGCGGCGGATAATTTGGCGCTTCTGCTGCTGCCGCCGCTCAGTCCGGGTCATAGCTCGCCCTCCGCCGCCGGTACAGCTCGTCCATCAATTCCGTGTCGGTGTAGTCCGCCAGCACCTTCTCCTCGTCCTCGGTCTCGATAGATACAAGGATAGAAGATTGAAGATACAAAGCGGGGCGAGGGGCGAAGTACGCGTAGTACACATAGTTGCGGCTCACGGCACCCGAGGTATTGATGTTGTACGCGCCGTTCGCATAGGAGTACGGGGAGCGCAGGGTGGTCCAGGGCGTTGCGGTCCAGAACGCCTTGCCGGTCAGCGGGATAAAGCGGCGGTACTTGCGGTACTCGTCGATGGTCAGTATGCGGGCCACCGTGTAGGGCTTGCCATAGTCCGTCATGCCGTCCATGCTGGTCAAGTCGATGGGCCGCTCCACGATGGCCTTGAAGATGTCAGAGTGGTCCTCGCGCCAGAAACGCTCCAGGCGCTTCTGGATGAAGCTGCCGCTGAAATTGTTGTGGTCCTCGCGCTCTGCGTCCTCGTGCTCGAAGGGGTAGCAGTCGGGCAGGGTGTCAGAAGTCACCACAAACGCCGCCTCCAGGTCCCCGTCCAGCTTCACGAACTCCACGCCGTCCAGCGTGAAACGCTCGCCCTGCCGCACCTTGCAAAGCTCCATGCTTTTCTTCATTGTCATGTCCTCCTTTGTGATTTCGGGCTTACTGCCCATTTGTGGTCATCCTACCCCCACGGCGGCGGAATGCTTCCTGGACCTTCTGCTGGGCCAACTGCGGGTCATATTCGCGGCGCTGGTTTTTGTCCAGCTTCCCGGTATAGCCCCGGCGCAGTTCCTCGTAGATGGTCGCGGGGTGGCATCCGATCTTGTTTGCGATGTCCAGCACGCGCGTCTCCTCCAGGTAGAGCTTGGAGATTTTCTTCCTGTCCTGGAGGGTCAGATACTTGTGGGCCATCTCGCACACCCCCTTTTCTGGGTAAAAAATAAAGTCCCGAAGGGGTTTGCCCCCTTCGGGTTTTACAGTAGCATTTTCATTTTGGAGAAATACAGAAGTTTTTATTGACTTTTGGGAGAACTTTTATATAATTATTTAATCAAGCATGATAGAGGCGCGGACGTCAAGAGTACCTCCTCCCGCAGGTCCAGGCACGGGGAGAGAGGGAAAGGGGCTTCCGCCGAGGTTTCGGCACTCCCGCCTGGGGAGACCGGAGCCGGGCCGCGGGAGAAGATCCCACGGACTGTCGCCCCTCCGGGGCGGAGAGCTGTCGTGGTTCCATACGTTTGGTGCGCCGTATGAAGTCATGACAACGTCATGACTTCATTTTTGTTAGGAGAGAGAAACCATGAGAAACCTGAAACGGCGTATTTTGCCTCTGCTGGCAGTGATCCTGCTGCTGTGCACAGCCATGACCGTCACGGCCTTCGCGGCCGATGATCCCACGGACGAGACTGGCACCAAAATGATCGAGTGCCCCGACTGCGGCGCAGTGGGCGTGGTCCTCTCGGACGATGCCGAGGCTGTTCCCTGCGAGACCTGCGGGGGCACCGGCTATGTGGAGTCCCCCAGCCGGGCTTTCAACACCATCTGGTCCCTGCTGCCGCCGGTCATCGCCATCGCCCTGGCGCTGATTACGAAGGAGGTCTACAGCTCCCTGTTCATCGGCATCCTGGTGGGCGGCCTGCTGTACTCCAACTTCGCCTTTGAGGGCACGGTCCTCCACGTGTTCAACGACGGCATCGTGGCCTCCCTGTGCGACAGCTACAACATGGGCATCCTGGTCTTCCTGGTGATCCTGGGCACCCTGGTGTGCCTGATGAACAAGGCCGGCGGGTCCGCCGCCTTTGGCCGCTGGGCCAAGGACCACATCAAGAGCCGGGTGGGCGCGCAGCTTGCCTCCATCGTCCTGGGCGTGCTGATCTTCATCGACGACTATTTCAACTGCCTGACCGTGGGCAGCGTCATGCGCCCCATCACGGACAAGCACAACATCTCCCGCGCCAAGCTGGCCTACATCATCGACGCCACCGCCGCCCCCGTCTGCATCATCGCCCCCGTCAGCTCCTGGGCTGCCGCCGTGGCCGCCTTTGCCGAGGACGGCCAGGGCTTCAACCTCTTCCTGCGGGCCATTCCCTATAACTACTACGCCCTGCTGACCATCGTTATGATGCTGGGCCTGGTCATCATGAAGGTGGACTTCGGCCTGATGGCCAAGTTCGAGGAGAACGCCGTCGAGAACGGCGACCTGTTCTCCGGCCCCAACCCCTACGCCGCGGCGGAGGACGAAGTGGTCGAGGACAAGGGCCGCGTGCTGGATCTGGTGCTGCCCGTGGTGGTGCTGGTGGTGTTCTGCGTCATCGGCATGATCTACTCCGGCGGCTTCTTCGAGGGCGCGGGCTTCATCGAGGCTTTCTCCAACTCCGACGCCTCCGTGGGCCTGATGCTGGGCTCCGCGTTCGCCCTGATCGTGGCGTTCGTCTACTACATGATCCGCCGTTCCATGAGCTTCAAGGAGATGATGGGCTGCATCCCCGAGGGCTTCAAGGCCATGGTGCCCGCCATCATGATCCTGACCTTCGCCTGGAGCCTGAAAGCCATGACCGACTCCCTGGGCGCCAAGTACTTTGTCCGTGACTTCGTGCGCTCCTCCGCCACCGGTGTGCAGCTGCTGCTGCCGGTCATCGTGTTCGTCATCGGCTGCCTGCTGGCTTTCGCCACCGGCACCTCCTGGGGCACCTTTGGCATCCTGATCCCCATCGTGCAGAACGTGTTCTCCATGGACAACCCCATGGCCATCATCTGCATCTCCGCCTGCATGGCGGGCGCCGTCTGCGGCGACCACTGCTCCCCCATCTCCGACACCACCATCATGGCCTCCGCCGGCGCCCAGTGCGACCACGTGAACCACGTGTCCACCCAGCTGCCCTACGCCATCACCTGCGCGGCGGTCTCCGGCGTCACCTATCTGATCGCCGGTATTCTGGTCCAGCTCGGCGCGCCGGGCATTCTGGCCCTGCCCATCGGCATCGTGCTGATGCTGGGCACCCTGTTCGTCATCAAGCAGGTCCACGGCAAAAAGGCCTGACCCCGTTCCCCAAAACCGCCCGACCTCTGGCCGGGCGGTTTTTCTTTGACGTTTCGACGGTTTACATCGGCGCGGAAACGTGGTAAACTCGGAAAAGCGAATGAAAAGGGGGAGAGCCTGTGAGCCGGAAGACTGTTTTGGCCCTGCTGCGGGCAGGAGAGGGCGGCTATCTCTCCGGCGAGGAGCTGAGCCGCCAGCTGGGTCTCAGCCGCACCGCCGTGTGGAAGGCGGTGGACGCCCTCCGGCGGGAGGGCTACGGCATCGAGGCCCGGGCGGGCCTGGGCTACCGTCTGACGGAGACGCCGGACGCCCTGACGGAGCCGGAGATCCGGAGCTTCCTGGGCGAGACCACCGTGGTGGGCCGGGAGCTCAGGTGCTTTGACGAGATCGACTCCACCAACAACTACGCCAAGCAGATCGCCCTGTCCGGCGCGGCCGACGGCACGGTGATCGTCGCCAACTGCCAGACAGCGGGCCGGGGGCGGATGGACCGCTCCTTCCAGTCCCCCAAGGGCAAGGGCATCTACCTGACGGCGCTGCTGCGGCCAAGCCTGCCGCCGGAGCGGCTGCTGCCGGTGACGGCGCTGGCTGGCGTGGCGGTGTGCGCGGCGGTGGAGCGGGTCTGCGGCGTCCGGCCGGGGCTGAAGTGGCCCAACGACCCGGTGCTGGGCAATCAGAAGCTCTGCGGTATCCTGACGGAGCTGTCGCTGGAGGCGGAGACGGGCCGGGTGCAGTATCTGGTGCTGGGCATCGGCGTGAACGTGCTGCAGACGGCGGACGACTTCTCCCCGGAGGTGGCGGAGATGGCGACCTCCCTGGCCATGGCGCTGGGCCGTCCGGTGTCCCGCCCCGCCCTGGCGGCGGCGATGATCGGGGAGCTGGACAGGCTGTACGCCGCGCTGAAGGCGGGGGACCTGTCGGACTACCTCGCCGCCTACCGGAGGGACTGCGTGAATCTGGGGAAGACCGTCCAGCTGCTGTCGCCCAAGGGGCGGGAGACCGTCACCGCCGTGGGCATTGATGAGGACTTCGGTCTGGTGGTCCGGGGCGCGGCCGGCGCCGAGCGCGCGGTGCGCTCCGGCGAGGTCTCCGTCCGGGGCCTGTACGGGTATGTGGAATAAGGAGTGATCGGTTTGAAAGAACTGTGGGTACTGTTTTGGGCCTTCGCGAAAATGGGGGTCATGACCTTCGGCGGCGGTATGGCGATGCTGCCCATCCTCCAGCGGGAGGTGGTGGAGACCAGGCACTGGACCACCGAGGAGGAGCTGACGGACTACTTCGCCATCGGCCAGTGTACGCCGGGCATCATCGCGGTGAACACCGCCACCTTCATCGGGCAGAAGCAAAAGGGGATCTCCGGCGGCATCGTGGCCACCCTGGGGCTAGTGTTCCCGTCCCTGGTCATCATTTCCGTTCTGGCGGGGCTTATCACCAACTTCGCCCACCTGGCCTGGGTGGTGAACGCTTTCGCGGGCATCCAGGTGTGCGTCTGCGTGCTGATCTTCAACGCCGCGCGGAAGCTGCTGAAGAAGTCCGTGGTGGATAAGCGCACCGCTGTGATCTTCGCGCTGGTGCTGGCGGGCAGTGTATTTTTGAGCATTTCTCCCGTGTGGTTCGTCGTCATTTCGGCGCTGGCGGGCGTTATCCTGAAAAATCTGGAGGTGAGGGGCAGATGATGGCAATGTACGCGCGGCTGTACTGGGAGTTTTTCAAGACCGGCCTGTTCGCCATCGGCGGCGGTCTTGCCACGCTGCCCTTTTTGAAGGAGATCGGGGAGAGCACCGGCTGGTACAGCTATACGGACCTGATGAACATGCTGGCGGTGTCCGAGTCCACCCCCGGCCCCATCGGCATCAACATGGCCACCTACGTGGGCTTCACCGTGGGCGGCATCCCCGGGGCGCTCATCGCCACTATTGGCGAGGTGACGCCCTCCATCGTCGTGATTCTGATCGTGGCGGCGATGCTGAAAAAGTTCCGGGACAGCAAGTATGTCAACAACGCGTTCTACGGCCTGCGCCCCGCCTCCACGGGCCTGATCGGCGCGGCCTGCGTGGCGGTGGTTCTGGAGGTATTGACGGCTGTGCAGGTGACAAGCCCCGCCCCGGGAGAGGGCATCGTGAACCTCTTCAGTCTGGCGGACGGCGCGCTGATCAACCTGCGGGGCGTGGCCCTGGCGGCGGTGCTGCTGGTGCTGACCAATTGGGTCAAGCGCGTCCGGGACTGGCATCCCATCGTGTTCATCGGCATCTCCGCCGTGGTGGGCGTGGTGTTCCGCTTCGGCGGCGCGTGACGGGGAGATCGGCGGAAATCGGCGGATTTCCCCGAAAAAACAGCGGTCCGCTCTTGACGGCTGTTGGAAAAGCCGATATTATGTAAAGTACAGAGAATTTGCGCGGCCCCGCCGCCGCGGCGTGGATGAGAAGTGACAGAAAAATTGCGGGAGGATGAACCATGGCAATGAAGCGCTGCCCCGTCTGCGGGGAGAAATACTCCGATACATATCGGGACTGCCCTTTCTGTGAGGAGGAAGAGGCCTTGCGGGACGGAGAGGAGATCCGCCGCAGCCCCAGGCGGGGCAAGCGGGCTCCCCACGGGCGGCAGTACAGCCTGATCACCCCCACGCTGATCGTATTGATTTTGATCATGGCGGGCCTGCTGATCTACCTGCTGTACGGCGACAGGATCGCGGAGAAGTTTGGCAAGGAAGGCGAAGCGGACACGCCCCCGACGGAGGACGTCACGCCCCCCATCGAGCCGGTGGAGCCCTCCGTGGGCGACGACGGCGAAGGGCAGGAACCCGACGGAGACAACAGCGGCGTCATGCCGGAGGGTCCCGACGACACGACCGTCACGCCCTCCGTCACGACGGACTATGACAAGCTGATGGCCCTGCCCGGCGGCCTGGGCCTGAGCACCACGGACTTCACGCTGAAGACGGTGGGCGAGACCGCCACCATCCGGGTGACCTCCGGCGGCAGCGGCAGCTACACCTGGGCCAGCGAGGACGAGGGCGTGGCCTCCGTGGATCAGAGCGGCAAGGTGACGGCCGTCTCCCGGGGCACGGTGAACATCGTGGTGTCCGACGGCAGCAAGAAGGGCGTGTGCATCGTCCGGTGCAACGTGAGCGGCTCCGCTCCGGCCACCACGCCCAGCACCACACCCTCGACGCCCGCCACGACCACGACGCCCAGCACCGGCTCCGGCCTGAAAGCGGGCGCCGCCACGGTGGTCAACGGCGGCAACGGCGTGTTTGTGCGCTCCGGTCCCGGCACCAGCTACGAGGCCCTGGCCACCGTCCCCAACGGCGCGGACATCCAGATCGTGGAGAGCGCCGGGGACGGCTGGTACAAGATCACCTTCTCCGACGTGGGCGGCTCCACCGCCACCGGCTATATGAAGGGCGACTTCCTGGCCAACAAGTGACGGAAAACCTGTGATCAAAAATATCCCCGGATGCGGATGCATCCGGGGATATTCCGTTGCATGGACCCCAAAAACGTGTTATGATATATACTGTATCGATATGGAAATTAAGGAGCATCGCGTATGACGACCCAAGAGTTTCAGCAGAAATCCTCTTTGCAGATTTTTCTGTCCTACTTCAAGCCCCACCGCAAGCTGTTCATCATGGACCTGTGCTGCGCCCTGGTGATCTCCCTGATCGACCTGGCTTTCCCGGCGGTCTCCCGCTGGTGCATGTACCAGCTGCTGCCGAGAAGCGCCTACCGGACCTTTTTCGCCGTCATGGCGGTGGTGTTCGTGGCTTTCGCTCTGCGGGCGGTGCTGACCTACGTCATCTGCTACTGGGGCCACACCTTTGGCATCCTGGTGGAGGCGGACATCCGCCGGGACCTGTTCCGCCACATGCAGGAGCTGAGCTTCGACTACTTTGACCGCAACCGCACCGGCCAGCTGATGAGCCGCCTGACCGCGGACCTCTTCGACATCACGGAGCTGGCTCACCACGGCCCGGAGGACCTCTTCATCTCCGGCGTCACCATCGTGGGGGCTCTGGCGGTCATGTTCTCCATCCAGTGGCGGCTGGCGCTGATCATCGCCATCATCCTGCCCATCTTTTTGATGGTGGTGTGGGCCTGCCGCCGCTCCATGAGCGCCACGTCGGTGAAGGTGAAGCAGAAGACGGCGATCATCAACGCGGATATTGAGTCCGGCCTCTCCGGCATCCGCACCGCCAAGGCCTTTGCCAACGAGGAGGCGGAGCTGAAGAAGTTCGAGACCTCCAACGACAGCTTCAAGACCTCCAAGCGGCAGTACCACAAGGCCATGGGGCGGTTCAACGCATCCATGGAGTTCTTTTTGTGCATCCTGTCCGCGGCGGTCATCGCCGCCGGCGGCTTCTTCATCATGGAGGGGAAGATGGACACGGTGGACCTCATCACCTTCAGCCTGTATATCACCACATTTGTCAACCCCATTCGCAAGCTCTCCACCATGGCGGAGATGCTGGCCAACGGCAGCGCCGGCCTGAGCCGGTTCATCGAGCTGATGCGGACGGAGCCCGCCATGCGGGACGCCCCGGACGCCAAGGTCCTCCAGCGGGTGGAGGGCCGTATCGACGTGGACCACGTCAGCTTCGCCTATCAGGACGATCTGGCCGTCCTCCACGACGTGGACCTGCATATCCGCCCCGGCGAGACCGTGGCGGTGGTGGGCCCCTCCGGCGGCGGCAAATCCACGCTGTGCCAGCTGATCCCCCGGTTCTACGATGTCACCAGCGGCGCCATCCGCATCGACGGCCAGGATGTCCGCTCCGTGACCCAGGAGTCCCTGCGGCAGAACGTGGGCGTGGTGCAGCAGGACGTGTTTCTGTTCGCCGCCAGCATCCTGGAGAATATCCGCTACGGCCGCCCCGGCGCCACGGAAGAAGAGGTGGCCCGGGCCGCGAAGCTGGCGGAGATCTACGACGACATCGTCGCCATGCCCGAGGGCTTCAACACCTACGTGGGCGAGCGGGGCACCCTGCTCTCCGGCGGGCAGAAGCAGCGCATCTCCATCGCCCGCATCTTCTTGAAAAATCCACCGGTGCTGATCCTGGACGAGGCCACCTCCGCGCTGGACAGCGTAACGGAGGCCAAGCTCCAGGAGACCTTTGAAAAGCTGTCCCAGGGCCGCACCACCATCATCATCGCCCACCGGCTTTCCACCGTCCGCAACGCCGACCGCATCGCCGTGGTGGAGGAGGGCCGCATCGCGGAACTGGGCTCCCACGAGGAGCTGATGGCGAAGGACGGCGCTTACGCCGCTCTGGTCCGCACCCAGGAGCTGCGCCATGGATAAAGCAAAGCTGCTGGACCGCCTGGGCGCGACGGGGGAGGACCGGCTGCTGCTTGCCAAGGTCCTGGACCGGGCGGAGCAGGCCGAAAGCCGGAATATCCCCGCCGCCACGGACTTTTTAAGCCCCCAGCAGCAGATACAGACCCTGGACCTGCTGCGCCTTGCGGGCGTTCCGGAGACCGGATATGTGCGCCTGGGGGGCTACGACGGCGCGGAGCGGCAATTGTTCCTCTTCCTGCCGGACTGGCTGGACCGGTCAGACGCGGACAGCCAGAGCCCCATCCGCTGCCTGCGGGCGTCCTTCCGGGCGGAATACGCCCTGAGCCACCGGGACTTTCTGGGCAGCCTCATGGGCATGGGCATCGTCCGGGAGAAGATCGGGGACATCCTGGTGGGCCCCGCCAGCGCGGATATCATCGTGCTGGACACCGTGGCGGAGTTTTTGCTGCAAAGCTGGGATTCCGCAGGGCGGGCGAAGCTGGCTGTCTCCGCCATCGACGCCCGCGACCTCCACTTCCCGGAGGTCCAGTGCCAGGAGGTGCGGGACACGGTCTCCTCTCTGCGGCTGGACGCGGTGGCGTCCACGGGCTTCAAAATGGCCCGGGGCAAGGCGGCGGAGCTGATCTCGTCGGGCCGGGTCCAGGTGAACTGGCGGGAGTGCGCGAAGCCGGACAAGCTGCTCTCGGCGGGGGACACCGTCTCTGCCCGGGGCTTTGGAAAATTTGAGCTGGCGGAGGTGGGCGGCGTCACTCGGAAGGGCCGCACGTCCATTGTGCTGAAGCGCTACGTTTGACAGGGGGCGCGTATGCTGGAATACGAATTTGAGACCGTCAACTGCGACGACGGCGGAGGCGGCTACAGCCTGTTCAGCGGCGTGGGCATCGAGACCACCCGGCATCAGGAGATCATCCGGCGGCGGGCGGCGGATGGCTGGCGTTACGTGGGATTCATCCCCAAGCGCCAGCGGGCCGGCGGATTTATTGAGACGATAGACCTGGTCTTCGAGCGGCAGCGCCCGGAGACCTGACGGGAGGACACCATGGATCAAAAACAGATTGACCGCATCAACGAACTGGCCAGGAAAGCGAAGAGCCCCGAGGGCCTGACGGAGTGGGAGGAGGCCGAGCGGGCCGCCCTGCGCCGGGAGTATGTTGACTCCGTGCTGGGCAGTCTCAGGGGGCAGCTAGACCACACCTATATCGTGGACGACAAGGGGCACAAGCGGAAGCTGAAAAAGAAGGGGGAGTGACCCATGGCTGGCAGACAGACGAAAAAGAAGGAGAACGACTGGGGCTCCTGGGCGCTGATTGTGATCCTGTTTGCTGTTGGGGTGTGGCCCGTGGCGCTGTTTTTGCTGTTCGCCAAGCTGTTTGGCAGCGACGACAGGCAGAAGCAGGAGGCCCCGCCGCCCCTCCAGGCGGAGACGGCCCCCAAAGCCCACGCCGGCGCCCAGCCCGGCAAGGCCAAGAAGGCCGTGGGCAAGGTCACCAAGCCCCCGACGGCGAAGAAGTCCACCGCCCGGGTCCTGAAGATCATCGGCGTCATCGTGGCGCTGGCGGGTCTGGCGGGCTGCTGGGACGCCGTCGATATGATGCTCTGGCTGGGGGAGATGCCCTCCTACTATCTGGAGGACCTGCTGTCCGCCCTGGCCATGACCGTGGGCGGCGGCGCCATGTTCTTCAGCGGCCTCTCCATGGACCGCCAGATGAAGCGCTACGCCAGGTACCTGGCCGTTCTGGGGGACCGGGAGGCCATGGCCGTGGACGAGCTGGCCCGGACCCTGGGCTATTCGGAGCGCCGGGTGGAAAAGGACCTCCAGAAGATGATCGAAAAGGGGTACTTCGGCGGCAAGGCGTACCTGAACATGGAGCTTGGGTTCCTGTTCCGCAGCGGCGAGGCCGACGCGGCCTGGAAGCGGAAGCAGCAGGAGGCGGAGAAAGCCCCCACGCCCAAGGAGGCGGAGGAGGGCTACTCGGGGATCCTGCGGAACATCCGCCGGGCCAACGACGACATCGCGGACCCCGTCCTCTCCGCCAAGATCGACCGGCTGGAGGAGATCACCGCCAAGATCTTCCGGGCGGTGGAGGAGGACCCGAAGAAGCGGGGCAAGATCGACACCTTCCTGAACTACTACCTGCCCACCACCCAGAAGCTGCTGGACTCCTACGCCCAGTTTGAGGCCGCCGGCGTGGAGGGGGAGAACCTGCGGCAGGCCAAGCAGCGGATCGAGGCCACCATGGACTCCATCGTCAAGGGCTTTGAGCACCAGCTGGACGAGCTGTACAAGGCCGACGCCATGGACGTGGATAGCGACATCCGGGTCATGGAGACCATGCTCCGGCGGGACACCGCCAGCGTGGAGCAGGACTTCGGCCTGGGCGGCACCGCCGCCCAGCGGGAGGAAAAACCGTAAATAAAGACCGGCCCGCCGTCAGACGGGCCGGTTTTTCCGCGCGCAACAGTTCGTTGCGTGACTTTTCAGCCGCCGGGCGGTATCCTGAAAGGAAAGGGGGGATGGTAAGTGAACGCCGTTGCCAAGAACTTGAAGCGCCTGCGCAAACAGGCGGGCCTGACCCAGGAGGAGCTGGCGGCGCGGCTCCACGTGACCCGGCAGGCGGTGTCCAACTGGGAGACCGCCAGGACCCAGCCGGATATCGAGACTCTGACGGCTCTGGCGGAGGCTCTGGGGACGGACGCGGGAGAGCTGATCTGCGGTCCCCGGCCCAAGGCGGAGGGCTATCCCCGGTATCAGAAAAAGTACGCTGTTTGCACGGCGGTGTGCGCCGTTTTGCTGCTGGCCTGGGCGCTGACGGAGGTATGGGGACTGCCGTATATGAAGCAGGCCGCGAAGCGGGGCGGGCCGCTGCTGTGGTATTATGTGCTGATCATACGGCCGCTGTTCCTGTTCACGGCGGGCGTGCTGTTGCCGTCCCTCGCCTCCCTCCGGATGGATATCCGCCTGGGCTGGGCGCGGCTCCGCCGGGGCTTGACGGCTTTGGGGCTGCTTTTGCTGGGGTGGTATCTCCTGTGGCTGTTCTGCCTGTTCGTGTACTGCCCGGACATCCTGCGCCCCTGGCTTACCATAGTGCTGCGCGGTGAACCGCTGCTGCGCGGCGGCCCTGTGTTTCTCTCCGGCCTCTGCCTCTTTCTGGGGCTGAACCGCTGAGAGACTTGCATGAACCCCGCCGGATGCGGTATACTCTGGGTATCATGAAACGTGAAAAAGGAGCGACCGACATGTCCGTATTGGACCACCTGGAACCCAACAGCGTGTTCCGCTTTTTTGAGGAGCTGTGCGCCATCCCCCACGGCTCCCGCAACACCGGGGCCGTCAGCGACTGGTGCGTGGCGTTCGCCAGGGCCCGGGGCCTGGAGCACTACCGGGACGGCGCCGACAACGTCATCATCATCCGGGAGTCCACCCCCGGCTATGAGGACGCGGCCCCTGTTATCCTCCAGGGCCACCTGGACATGGTGTGCGAGCGGGAGCCGGGCTGCGGCAAGGACATGGCCCGGGAGGGCCTGGAACTGGCGGTGGACGGCGATTTTATCTATGCGAAGGGCACCACCCTGGGCGGCGACGACGGCATCGCCGTGGCCATGGCCCTGGCGATTCTGGACGATGCGTCCATCCCCCATCCCCGGCTGGAGGTGGTGCTGACCACCGACGAGGAGATCGGTATGCTGGGCGCGGCGGCGCTGGACGCCTCTCCCCTGCGGGGGCGGCAGCTGATCAACCTGGACTCCGAGGAGGAGGGCGTCTTTACCGTCAGCTGCGCCGGCGGCAGCCTGACGCGCTGCGCGCTGCCGGTGCGGCGGGAGCTCTTCCCGGGCGCGGCGCTGCGCCTCCGTGTGTCCGGCCTGGCGGGCGGCCACTCCGGCACGGAGATCCACAGGGGCCGGGCAAACGCCGACCTTCTGCTGGGCCGTCTTCTGCGGGCCATGTCCGCCGTGACGGAGCTGCGGCTGGTGTCTGCTGACGGCGGCTTGAAGGACAACGCCATCCCCGTGGCGGCGGAGGCCGTTGTGGCGGTGTCGGACGCGGACCGCGCCAAAGATGCCGCCGCAGCCCTTGCGGCGGCGCTGGAAGGGGAATACCGGACCACGGACCCCGTCCTCTCCGTGGAAATCCTCCCGGCGGAGACAGCGGAGACCCCCATGGACGCAGCCTCCACCCGGCGGGCGCTGTGCTTGCTCGCCTGCGCTCCCAACGGCGTCCAGGAGATGAGCCATGACATCCCCGGCCTGGTGCAGACCTCCCTGAATCTGGGGATTTTGGAGACCACTGAGACGGAGCTGTCCGCCGCTTTTTGCGTCCGCAGCTCCGTGGCCAGCCAGAAGGAGTTGCTCCACGACCGTCTCCGCTGCCTGACGGAACAGTTGGGCGGCACGGTGGACATCACCGGGGACTACCCCGCCTGGGAATACCGCCGGGACTCCGTCCTGCGGGAGCGGATGGTGGAGGCGTTCCGGGAGCAGTACGGCCGGGCCCCCAGGATCGAGGCCATCCATGCCGGTGTGGAGTGCGGGCTGCTGTGCGGCAAGCTGCCGGGGCTGGACTGCGTGTCCATCGGCCCGGACCTGACGGAGATCCACACGCCCCGGGAGAGGATGAGCATCTCCTCTGTCCAGCGGGTGTGGGCGTTTGTGCTGGAGGTCCTGCGGCGGAGCAAATAAGGCAAAAAGAAAGAGCGGCAACGCCGCTCTTTCTTTTATTCGTCCTTCACGTCCCGATACTCCACATCCACGGCGTTCCGGGAGGCGTCGGCGTCCCGCTCCGCCTGCCGGACGGTCCGGCTGACCTGGACGGTGATCCAGATGTCGCTGACGCCGTCGTAGATCAGAAAGACGCCGATAATGCGGACCACGGTGGTGAACGCCTCAAAGGGGTCGAACACCAGCACCGCGCCCAGGACCAGCGTCACCAGTCCCAGCAGCAGGGCGGCGGTCCAGCGGGGCGAGCCGTTCTTCCGCAGCGTAACGGCGTCTCCCAGGTCGCTGACGCCGTGGATACAGATCAAAACGCCGATGATGCGGGGGATGATGACCGCCACCAGAGTAGGCCGGGCCATCAGCCACACGCCCACCGCCGCCAAAATCACGCCGATCACCAGATGGGCGGCGGCGTAGAGGCTGCCGTCCCGGCAGCGCAGGAACACAGCGATGTCGATCAGCCCGCACACCAGTAAGATCAGCCCCAGAGCCGTGCACAGCACGCTGGTGGACAGCTCCGGCCACAGCAGCAGGACCGCGCCCAGCACAGCGTACAGCGCGGCGGTGACCAGCGCGTTGGTTTTGATGCGTTTGAAAAGACCGTTCATACGGAAAGCCCCATTTCTACCTGTGATAGCTTTAGTATACGCTCTTTTTCGGATTTGTGAAGCCCCTTTTCGACACTCAGCAGCGCCGCTCCAGCCGCCTGTAGAGCACGACGCCCGCCGCGTACTGGAACAGCACGTAAGCCCCCAGGAACAGCACGACGGTGCGACAGTCCTCCAGCACGCCCAAAATGCCCAGGAGGGAGAACATGAAAATGGCGATGCAGCAGACGGCCAGCCCCAGCATGTAGGCATACCGCCCGGACTTGTTCCGCAGCATCTCCTTCCGCTCGTCGTGGAGGTCGATCTGCTCCCGCTCCAGCCGCTCCCGGTAGGCCTCAGCGTTCTCCGGCCTTGTCCACTTCACATACCGCCGCAGCTGGACAAGACCGTTGAAAAACCAGCCGCCGCCGATGCCGCAGAGGATGGCGGACAGCCGCGTTTCCCACAGCAGGCCCAGCAGGAAAAACGCCGCGCCCGCCGCCGTGGTGCCCAGCGCCCACCAGAGATTACTTTTTTTCATCGCAAGCGCTCCTTTCATGAATAAAAATCTCCTCAATCGCCAGATCGAAAAAGTCGGAGATCGTAAACGCCAGCTCTAGTGACGGGTTGTACTTTCCCGTCTCAATAGAGCTGACTGTCTGTCGGGAGACCCGGATGGCCCGGGCGAGGTCCTCCTGGCTCAGCCCCAGGGCCTTGCGCAGCCGCTCCACACGGTTTTCCATGGCATCCTCCTTGGTGTAAAGGTTCCTTTACATATAACCATAGCACAGGCTGGTCGAATTGTCAAGGTTCCTTTACACGAAAGAGGACGCTTGCTTTTTTCATCCGGGCGTGGTATCATATGAATTCGAAAATCATTCTCAATTTGAAGGAGACCCTGCCTGTGAAAAGATGGATACCCCTGCTGCTGTGCGCGCTGCTGCTGTCCGGCTGCGCCCAGACCGCGCCGGAGCGGCCGGACGATGGACGGCTCCGGATCGTCGCCACGGTGTTTCCCGCCTATGACTTCGCCCGGGCCGCGGGCGGGGAGCTGGCGGATGTCACGCTGCTGCTGCCGCCGGGGGCGGAGAGCCACTCCTACGAGCCCACGCCCGCGGACATCCTGGCGGTCCAGGACTGCGATTTGTTTCTCTACCTGGGCGGCGAGTCCGACGCCTGGGTGGACACCATCCTCTCCGCCGTGGAGACGCGAGGGACCAGCATGCGGATGATCGACTGCGTGGACCTGCTGGAGGAGGAGACCGTGGAGGGCATGCAGGCCGCTCCCGGCCACGATCACGACCATGATGATCACGACGGCCACGACCATGAAGCGGAGGAGGACCACAGCCACGGCCTTGGCCAGGTGATGGAGGGGGACGAACACGTGTGGACCTCGCCCCGAAACGCCGCCGCCATCACCCGGGCGGTGGGGGAGAAGCTGGCGGAGCTGGACGGAGCCAACGCGGCCGTCTACCGGGCCAACGCGGAGAACTACGCCGGCCAGATCGACGAACTGGACGGGAAATTCGCGGACTTCTTCGCCGGCCAGCCCTCCAAAACCATCGTCTTCGGCGACCGCTTCCCCCTGCGCTATTTTGTGGAGGAGTACGGTCTGGACTACTACGCGGCCTTCCCCGGCTGCAGCACCCAGACGGAGCCCTCGGCGGCGACCATCGCCTTTTTGACGGAGAAGGTGACGGAGGAGCACATCCCCACGGTCTGGTATATCGAGTTCTCCAACCACCTGGTGGCGGACAGCATCGCCGAGGCCGCCGGCGCCGGGACCGCCATGTTCCACACCTGCCACAACGTGTCCGGGGAGGAACTGGCCGCCGGCGCCACCTATGTGTCGTTGATGGAGGGAAATCTGGAGACCCTGCGCCAAAACTTCGCGTGACCGAGACCCCGCAGCGGGAAAAACACGCCATTCGGCATAGCCGAATGGCGTGTTTTCGCGCAAAACGGACTCAGTCCCCGGGGCCTGGGTGGATGACCTTGCCGACGTTCCAGTTTCTGGCGGCGCGGCGGGCCATCTCCTGCCGCTCCTCCTCGGAGGAGTAGGACAGCGCGGCGGTGTGGCAGCCGCAGTCCAGGCAGGTGACATACAGGCACCAGCCGCCCTCCTCCTGAAAGAGGCCCGCGCCGTGGCACAGGGGGCAGTCGAACAGTTCGATGTCTTCAAAAGGAAGCATGGTGTTTCTCCTTTGATTCTGAAAGATATCTGCTATTGTACCACGAAACAGGCGAAAGGACAATGGGTTTTTCCAGGGAAGCCGGCCACCGCATGGCAAAAGCACGGCGGCGTGGCGCGGAAGGAGGAATTCGAACTGGTAGAGACTGGATTTTAACGCATGCTGGTTTTTATTATTCAATGCCGCAAGATGTTGCAACGATTGGATTTTTTTAAAGTTGATTATTATGTGATGTTACAGCGTGTTGACCGATTTTACCGTGGTAAGGGTCAGGATAAAGATCTGGCTTATAAATGATGGAGACAATAATCTATAGAATTTTTTACCTCACAGAAATATATAGCGGCCCATTAAGATATAATATTCTGATGGGCTGCAAAAGTATTAAGGTATTATGCGAAATTGGACCATTTTGCTACTTTTCACATTCCAAACTGCGGATACTTACCATTTATAGCGAACAGTCTCATCTGCAAGCCAAGAAATTTCTCCATGTGGGACCTGCGCAAGCTTGCACAGCGAGGAGATGCAAGAAAACTTGGCGTCATTATTAAGGGCCTCGCTTCCAATTCAATATTCCTGGCCGTGATATAAAATGGATGGTGAGTTATGATTTATCCGTATATCTATTGGAATACGATGAGAACCTGATTTATTCATCACGCATTCCCCCTTTCAAGATATATATACTGACCTGAGTTCATATTGAACGGAGGCAGGTATGTGTTTTCGTCGATATGCTATATGATCATAGTATATTTCCCCTTCATGTTGTTTTTAGCTGTTACTTTATCCAAATCTGGCTGTTTTCACTTTTTTATATCTGGCCTATGCTCCTATTCTGGGCTAGACCATGGGACAGTGGGCTTCTGTTGTAATGGCAGGAGCCTAAATTTTTGTACATAGAGCACTTTGCTTGTCTTATAAGCCTGCGCATCAATGGCAGCTCCACCAGGGTCCCATTGAGCAGCTCCTGCTCAATGACACGCTTACTGATTAATAAAACACAGTCATGCTTCATAACAAACTGCTTCAGCAAACTGCCGCTGTCAATGTACTGGCATGGAGAGATTCGCAGCCCAGCGCGTTTGCAGAGCTGGGTCAGCCACTCACTGTATATGCCATCTTTATTTGTAAGAATCAGATTGGCCTCTGCCAGGTCCGCCAGGCAGAGGCCTTTTTTGCAGGCTAAACGGGCATAGGGATTTGCAAAAAACACGATTTGCTCACGGCAGATCGGTATCTGCTTATATTCGGAGGGCGGGAGTGTGCTGGACCTGCGGCTGGAGAAAACAAAGGCGACGTCGGCCTCCCCCAGCCGCAATTTCTCTTGAAATCCGTTGTGTGCGCTGAACTGTATCGACAGATTGATTTACGGGTATGTTGACAACAGGTCAGAAAGCACAGAGGAAAGGAAATACAACCCCAGGGTCTCCGGGGTGAGTACCCGGAGATTGCGGCTGCTGGAAAAATTCAACGCGTCGGATATCGCCTGCTGATAGGCCGCCGCCATTGCCTTGGCATGGATCTGAAATCGGTTGCCCGCCGGAGTCAGCATCAGGCTGCGTCCGCTACTGATAAAAAGCTTTACCCCAAGCTCTTCCTCTAAAGAGCGGATATGCTCCATCACCGTGGACCGTGAGTAATGAAGGGGCCCCGCAGCCTTTTGATAGCTTCCGGTCTCGACCAGCGTTAAAAAAGAAAACAGCCGATTGGTATTCATGATGTCCCTCCAAAACGGTTGAAATGTTGGAAAAACCGACGCTTTTGTTCGACATTTCCTGACGAAGTCCAGCTGTAAATGCAATACGATTTTTATAATTATGTTAGAAAACGCGGAAATAGTCAACAGGTTTTATACGATGCGTTTTAATGTCGGATCATACAAAGGAGTGAGACATTTGAATCTACACGCTCTGGAAATAGGCATCCTCTCGCTGCTCATCATCGGGATATGGCACTCTATCGTGATCAAAGGAGAATACCTTCATTGCATTGTTCGGATGTACCTCCCTTTGGGGAATCCTGGAGGCGAGGCAGCAGGAGATGCGGGTGAAAAAGGGATGGTTCCCCAAGCGGAGTTCTGAAGATAAAAATTTACTGGGAGAGGTGTGTGAAAACATTGAGCCAGGTTCCAATGCGGCGATTTGAAAACCAGGTCCACGGCCCTGAAATGATCGCTGCGATACTGGATATGATCGATACCGTCCATATCGGTATCTTTGACGGCGAGTATCCATATGCGTGGGTCTCCGTGGTGCCAGTCATTGAGGAATGAAACAAGTCCTACCATCAAGCGGCGATATATTAACATTATGGCCAGATATTACACAGAAAACTGAAAGGAGACAGCATGGCAAAATTCACGAAAATGAATCCCGATGATTTCAAGCATATGACTTGAGACGCTGGAATTATTATGGATAGTTTTTCCCCAGCTACAGGAACTGTTACCGCGTCTGCTATTCGATGGGCAACTACCGGTACAAATAGCTTCTCTGCAACAAGAGACCTGACAGATATGGGGGAGAATATCAACAACTGCCCGGAGGGGACCATGCAGCTTCAGAAAGCGCAACCGTGGCAGGCGCAAATTACAGGGACTGCTGTGACCCCTGCTGAAATTGTGACGTTCCTTGGAAATGCAGATATTGATACAACCGATCAAACAAAGATCGTCCCTCGAAACGATTTGAGCATGAATGATTTTGCAGACAAATGGCTGCTTGTAAATTATTCGGAGTATAACGGTGAAAACAATAGCGGGTGGTGTGCTATCCATCTGATGAACGCACTTTCTACAGAAGGATTTTCCGGAGATTTTTCCAAGAACGAAAACGGACAGTTCCACTACACTCTGAAAGCGTTTTATGACATGGAGGATATGAGCAAGGTGCCGTTTGAAATCTATGTCAAGGCCGGTACGGCGGAAAGCGGTGAATGATGAAACTGTCGGAATTATCCACAGACAAGTGCCTGGATGTGCTGTGTGAAATCACGCCTTATGTTGCTAATATCGCCACGGACAAGGACATCTCCGAGACCATCAGCAAGGCGGTGGACACCAAAGGCATAACAAAAGTGGGCCTGTTTATCGCGGGCACCGAGCGCATTACCATGCTGATTCCAACGCTCCTGAAGACCCATAGAGACGATGTGTACAACATCTTGTCCATCCTGAACGACATGAGCGTCGAGGAAATCGGCAGGTAGAACATCATGAAGACCATGCTTCAGATCCACGAGGTCTGCAAGGACAAGGAACTGACCGCTTTTTTCAAATCGTGGGCGCAGCAGGGGCCGGAAGAGTAATTTCCGCCCTCTGCATTGTGCCCAAGATGCGGGCAAAAGCATATATTTCCGCCTTGCCTGAGCTGATTAATCGCGGCATAAAAGACGAAGCCTACCGCATCTACATAACGGACGCCTTGAAAGTCATTTCTGAGAATACCGCCAAATTTGCAAGCAGGCAGTACATGGACAGGCGGTATGCGGAGCTTTATGACACGCCCCAAAAGGAGACAAGGACGGGGGCGGAGATCGCGGCGGATGTGATTAAAAAGGCCGGATTGACCGTGTTGAAAGAATAAAGGGGCCTCCGCATTGGAGGCCCCGGCAAAATGTATTACTGGGCTTTTTTCAGAGCGGCAATATCTTCGCTGTGCCGCTTAATGATCGCGTCATGCACATCCACTTTGTCTTTGATTTCCTGAAGAGAATCGCCGCCGGAAAGAGATTTAATATCATCCTTCAAATCCATCAGAATATCGGCGAGCATATTAAATTTTGGTGTGACCTCATTTTCGATAAGGACCTGCATTTTCTTAGTCATTCTCTCTTCAGATTCACTGATCGCTTCACTGATTGCAGCTTTGATATATTCCTTGTCCTGATTATCTAACATCCATACCACCTCTTAGGCTTATTATACGGGCACAGTTAATCACTGTCAAGGAAACTTCTTTCTGATTGGAGGCCCTATAGGGGAATCAATATCCATTTTGCTCAACACCATAAACAGCCTGTTCGTGTGTAAATCCCTCGTATTCCAATTGATCAATCAAACTGTCCCTAGAGAAAGAAGAATAGCTTAAATAACTTTCCGCTTTTTTTGCTGCTTGCTCATTCCAGTCCGCATCACAAGTATCGGCACCGTAAGCCGCTTGCTCCGCCGTGAAACCTTCATATTCCAGCTGTTCAATTATTCCAGTATAGGAAAATGCAGATGATTCCAAATAGCTGACAGCTTTTTTAGCAGCTTGCTCATTCCAATCTGCGCCGCAGTTATCGGCGGCAAAAACCGCGTCCTCATGCGTAAATTGTTCGAACTCCAATTGCTCAATCAGGCCGTCATACGAGAACGCGGAAAAACTCAAATAGGATGAGGCTTTCCCGAGGGCGTTTTTTTGGCCGGTTGTCAAATTCGCGGCCGCTTCCTCCGGCTTATCTTTTCCCTGTTCGGGTTCTTCCTGAACTACATCCGATGTGTCAGTTTCATTTTCTAAAGCAGGTTCTTCTTTTGAACTGGAACAAGATGACAGGAGAAAAAGAAATATCGAGATGACAACCACAAGAGACAAGAGTTTATAAAGCTTTTTCACAATATCCAAACCTCCCAATATTAGGTAATGATATTCTATCCTTTTGCTTCCATATTTTCAAAATTTGATAGAGAAAGAAGGTGCGGGAGATCGACGTTTTTGACCTTTTCGCCCAAATTACGCTAAATACTGATGAATATGAAAAAGCGTTAAGTGTGTCCGCATCAGACACAAAAGCGTTTAGCAACAAATTGAAATCTGTTTTTTCAACCGCAGCAAAAGTAGGCGCAGCAGCTATCGGATCGGTGACGGCGGCAGCTACAGCGTTTGCAAAAGCCTCTGTTGAAGCAGGCATGCAGTTTGACTCTTCTATGTCTCAAATTGCCGCAACACTTGGCCTGTCTATGCAGGAAATCGAAAACAATATAGATGGAGCTGGGGACACCTTTGACGCTCTGCGAAAGAAAGCCCTGGAAATGGGAAGCACCACTAATTTTACGGCACAGCAGGCAGCGGAAGGTTTGAATATCCTTGCTATGTCTGGTTATGATGCTGAAAAATCTATGTCCATGATTGAGGACGTCCTGCATCTTTCCGCTGCTGGCGCTATGGATATGGCAAGCGCTGCCGGATATGTGGCCGGCGCTATGAAGGGCTTCAATGATGAGACCAAGGACTCCGCCTACTATGCTGATTTGATGGCAAAAGGCGCGACGCTTGCCAACACGAATGTGCAGCAACTAGGTGAAGCGCTTTCCGATGGCGCAGCTGCTGCAAAATCCTATGGACAGAGCGCTGAGACCACAACATTGGCACTTTTACGACTGGCGGAACAGGGCGAAGTTGGTTCCGCTGCGTCCACGGCTCTGGCGGCAGCAATGAAAAACCTGTACGCACCCACAGACGCCGCCCAAAAGCTGCTGAAAAAATTGGGTGTCGAAGCATTTGACAAATCCACCGGAACGGCTCGCGACTTCAACACAGTCGTAAATGAACTCAATAATGCATTGTCCGGGTATTCCGACAAGCAAAAGACCGCCTATGCGCAAACCATTTTTGGAATCCAAGGTTTTGACGCATACAACAAAATGGTTGTTACCTCCACGGAGAAACAAAACGAGTGGGCGGAAGCGCTTGCGCAATCAGCGGGTGAAGCGGCGGACCAGTACAACACAATGACCGACAATCTCGCTGGTGATTTGGACATATTCAATTCCGCGCTGGACGGTGTGAAAATTGCTGTATCGGACAAGCTGACCCCGGCGCTTCGAAACGGCGTTCAATATTTCACCGGATTAGCGGAAAGCGCCCAGGAATTTGTGGAGAATGGAGGAATCGAGCAGATTATTGAGGGGTTTATAAGCCTTTCTCCCGCCATCGCAGCAGCGACTAGCGCAATGATCGCTTACAAAACAGCTATGACGATTTCTTCTCTGGTAGATGCGGCAGTAAAAAGCGTAAAAGCGTACCAAGCTGCAAATCAAGGAGCCACTGTAGCGCAAGCGTTGTTGAATACGACTATACTGGCCAACCCCTTTGTACTTATCACGACATTGATTGCGGGAGTTGTGACTGCCCTTGTCACACTTTACATGACTAATGAGGATTTTCGAAACAAGGTCAATGCGGCGTGGACAAGCGTAAAAGAGACTGTGGCCGACGTTGTTTCGTCTGCTGTTAAATTTTTTACAGAGACGGTTCCAAACGCCGGACGAGAGATGCTGGAGTTTTTCGAGAGTATTCCAGGAATGGCACTGGAATGGGGGCGGGATCTGATTCAAAACTCCATCGACGGAATCAAGGCTAAAATTTCGGCGCTGAAAGAAACGGTTTCCAATGTGGCGCAGACAGTCAAGGATTTCCTGGGCTTTTCAGAACCCAAAAAGGGGCCGCTTTCCGACTTCCATACATATGCTCCGGATATGATGCAACTGTTTTCACAGGGTATTGAGGACAATGTGGGGCTGGTCAAATCTGCGTTCAACAAGTCGCTGGACTTTGGCACCGCCAACGTTGACTTTGCGTCCTCCGGGCTGGGGATGTCCTCGGCGGGGATTATCAACAGCATCAGCGGAGGGGCGGAAAACGGCGGCGTTATTTCGCTGACCATCAATTTACAAACCGCAGACGGAGCAAAACTTGCAAGCTGGCTGCTGCCTGATCTTATCAAGGCAGGTTCAGCGAATGGTACGCCCATTGCCAGCGGGCAGTATGCGTAAAGGAGGCGGAGCATGTCACAGCTATTGCAACTGATTTTGGACACTGGCGGCTATGCTGTCGCACTGCCGGAATCCAGAGAGGGCGGCTATGCGGCCTATGAGGAGGATTTGACGGTAGACCTGACCATGATCCCCGGCAATATGGTCAAGGAAGTACGGGGCTCTGTATGGCATGTGAACTATCAATACGGCTATTTCAACGATGAGACAAAAAACCGCGTGATTGCGGCCTGCGTGAGGGGGAGGAAGGAGCCTATTATCTGCTCTTTTCTTCCCCCGAATGGGGACGAACTTATCACATCGGAATTTTTCGTGACCACCTTCAATTTCCCCAAATTTCAGTGGAGCCGCATTGTGACGGAGGACGGAACGGAAAAGACGGTCCCGCTGTGGGCTGATTTCTCCGTGGAGCTGCGGGAGGTAGAACCCCATGATTAACAGCACGGCGGCATACCAAACCTCCATTGTGGGGAAATCCAGAAGAATCTATATTCGGGCCGTCATTGACATCTCAGACCCGGATATGGTGTTTCTGGCGCCGATTGCTTCCAGCACGGCACCGTGGAGCAGGCCGGAGCAGCTGCATGACAAGAACATGGATGCTCCCACACGGTACGCCACACTGGAACGGAACCGCTGGCTGCTGGATGGGTCTTTTGGCCTGATCCCGGATGACAACCAGATCAACGGAAATGTGGGCTTTGTGATGGACGAGCTGTCCGGGGACGATGGGACGTTTTCGACAGTACAGACCATTGAGCAACCCTTTGAAAATGTCTCCATCCTTCAGGCGTTCAGCCTGTTCTTTTCCAAAGATGAAGTGGACGGCGTTCCGGTGGATTTCAAGGTCGAAGTCCTGTACAACGACACGGCGTATTTCACACAGGAGATCACAGGCAACACGGAGACAAAGGTATCTTTTGACGGATTCACGGTCTATGACCCGACGGCTATCCGAGTGACGGTCACAAAATGGTCCCTTCCCGGGCGGCGGGCGCGGTTTATCGAGATCATCCCCGGCGTCTACGAGGAATGGACAGACAAAATGCTGGCCTCCTTTGACGCCACATTACAGGGGAATTTTTCCTGTCTGACATTGCCTTACGGCACGGTCAACCTGTCTATCAACAACAAGTCCAGGCGGTTTGAACCCCGCAGCAAGAACGGACTGTTCCAGTCCATCGAGGAACGCCAGGGCGTGGAGATCTACATCGGCGTCCGGCTGGAAGACGGGACCGTGGAATACAAGCAGCTGGGCGTGTTCTATCAGTCCGGCGACGGCTGGAAGACGGGAGACAACAGCTTGTCTATGGCGTGGTCTCTGGTTGACATTGTGGGGCTTCTGGCGAACCGGACTTTTGTGATGAAGTCGGATTTTGTGATGCCCACCACCCTGAACGGCTGGGTCGCGGCCCTTGTGGCACAGCTGGGGGAAAACTTCAAGGACCGGTATCACGTTGACCCGGATTACGCGTCTCTGAGCGTAACGGCCAGCAAGGATGATGTAAACGGAAAATCCTGCGGCGACATTCTCCGCTGGGTCTGCATGGCGACCGGTACATGGCCCAGGGCGGACGCGGAAACCGGACATCTGACGGTGGAACCGCTGTGGAACCAGGGCAATAAAGTCCTGCTGCGGAATCTGGTCAATTACCCCACCATGAAAGCAAATGAATCCCTGGCGGCGCTGATCTTCCAGCGTTCCGACGGCGTGGAGCAAGTCATTTCCGGAAACGCCACCAGCAGTGAGAAGACAGTCACCATCCAAAATCCATTTATCCACACATCTGCTCAGGCCCTCGCGGCGGCACGGCTGATCCTGTCTTGCTACGGCGGAAATGTGATTGAGACTTCTGGCAGAGGGGACCCTTCCTCCGAAATCGGCGACGTGGACACGATCTGGTTGGATGAAAGCCAGGCGACTACAGCCCGGAGAATGAGCCAGACCTTTACCATGCAGAACGGCGTGCTTCAAGGTTGTGCAAGTAAGCTCTTGCAGGCGGATGGCTCATATCTGTTCACGGAGTTCGCCGTGATTACCGAGAGCGGCAAGTGGAAGGCCCCGGCAAATGTCAAGGACAACATTTTGCGGGTGGTCATCGGCCAGGGCGGACAGGGAAGCGGTCCGGGTCAGGAGGGCCAATGGGAGTCCGCCGGAAGCAGTAATATTGGTTTCAGCGGCTATCAGGCCGCGTATGGCAAGAATGGCGTGGACGGCTTTGGAGGTAAAATCTGGTTTGGTGTCATCAACATCAATCCGGAACAGGAATTTGATGTGTACCTTGGCAAGGGCGGCGCAGCCGGGTCCGTTTTCGGGCAAGCCGGTACTTTTGGCGAGGAATCCACCTTCGGCGTCTATTCCAGCGAAAACGGGCAGCTGTACGAGAACGGCTACACGGACATCGCCAACGGCCAGAGCTTTGCCCGTCCTGGTGTCCCTGTGCCGCTTCCAAGCACGGGAGACGGCGCAAAGGGAGGCGCGGGCGGGACTCCCGGTGCTGGATATTTGGAATATGTGCCGGGAATTGTTTCCGGTGGTCATAACGAATGGGTTGTCACGACGGAACCCGGCCCCGGCGGTCCCGGAAGGGCCGGAGCCAGCGGGTTTGTCATGGTGACCTGGGACAAGGCGGAGGCATAAGAAAACCGCCCCGGAGGGGGCGGCGGTCACTGGGCTTTTTTCAGTTTTTCAATCTCGGCGCTGTGGCGGCGGATGACAGCCTCATGCACATCCAGACGCTCCTCGGTATCGTCAAGCCTTTTGGCTGTCTTATCTCCGCTGATTTCGTCCTTCAGATCCAAAAGCATCTCGGCCATCATATTAAATTTGGGGGTCACCTGGTTCTCAATAATTACATTCATCAGATCCGCGATCTGCTTCAGGTCCTTTTCATCCAGCATGGGGTATCAACTCCTTTGGAGCCATTATACCGGGCCGGGGTTTGGCCGTCAATTCGGCAAAACGCCAAAGATAGCGAGGCATTATGAGTAATTTTGATTTTTCAACTCTGATCACGGACCGCACGGCGGCGGATGTAAAGGCCAGAAACGTAAAAGGGACCTACAATGCCACCGACCTGAACCGGGTGGGCGAGGCGGTGCGGTATCTGGCGGGCATCTACGCGGAACGCGGGTATGTGGTGCCGGTGGCGCCGAAAGTGGATTGGCAGGAATCGGACTGGCCCCCGCCATCTGCTATGGCCCGGTACCTGCAGGACGTGGAGACGCTGCGGGAGCAGGTGCCTATGTTGGACGGCACGCCGGAGACGCCGGAGACCATGGAGAAGCTGACGCATTTGACCGCCAACAACATCGAGCAGATTCTGCTGGATTGCGAGGATATGCTTCGGCGGATGGAACTGGCCTGGTTTTGCTCCGGCGAAATCTATTGTGGGGAGGTTTGAAATTGAAAGATAGTGTTATTAAGGGGACCGGAAACAGCCGGTACTTAAAAAGCATAGCGGATTTTCTGACGCAATATCCCACGTATCAGGATTTCGCGGCGGCACTGGCGGCGGGAACACTGCCGATTGACCTGAATGGCATCAATCCGGAGGGGTTTCATCAAGTCGGGGATGCACTGGACAAAGAAAATCTTTTACAGGATGAAACTTGTGATGTTTTGTACATACCCAGAACATCTGTGGTTAACGATGCTTTTCTGAAACTGGCATTGGGCATCGGAAATTTGGGATACCTCTTCCGGGTAACTCTGCCCGACGGAAGCCCATGCGTCGGAGCGGCCATTTCCGGCATCTCAGCCCCGGACGGTTCCGCTTTGGTGACCGATAAAAACGGCAAAGCGGTGGGCGTCTCCACGGCTGACAGTGTGACGATCAGTGTGACCTCCCCGTATATTGATATCCAATCGGTTACAGACGCAGTATATGCGTCCACCGGCATGATGACGATAGTGGATATCGTTTTGGAGGCAGTGGAGGGGTACCTCGTACTCAATACCAGCGGAGAGTATAAATTATCCCCGCTGGTCAAGACTTATGACCTCACCGCAGTTGGCGGTGGCGGCGGGGGAACTGGCGCTAGCACTAATTCCGATACTTCGACTGTCGGAGCTGGCGGTGGCGGATAGTCGCGACAGCAATGTCGATTTCCGCCAGTGAGGGCCGAACGATCAATGTGGCTGTTGGCAGCGGAGGCGGTGCCTCCAACAGATATCCTACCACAAGCTATCCATCGGGACCTTTTACGGCGAGCGCAGGGGGAACCACCACGGTGACGCGCGGAGCAGAAACCCTGGTCTCCGCCAACGGCGGGAACGCCGGAACAGGTTATTTCAAGTCCGGAACAGCTGTTGGCGGAACCGGAAACGGCCATGGCGGCGGCCTTCGTGCAAATGGGACCGCAGGCGTTGGCTATATTTTTGACGACGAAACTCTGGGACTGGCCGGCGGCGGAGGCGGCGGAGGTTGCTCCAGCGGCAGCGCCAGCCAAATATACAGCGGAGCGCCGTTCGGTGCCAGAGGTTCATATGCTGGCACCGACGGATGGACAGAATACCACGCCGGAATTGCTGGTATTGGCGGCGGAGGTGGTGGCGGTAATGGAAATTCAAATACTTATGCTACCGGAAGCAAGGGCGGCAATGGCGCCGTTTACCTCCGCGTCCACTATTAAGGAGGCATCTTTATGGGAAATTATTGTGTTTTAGGCGCTGACGGCATTGTCACTAACATCATCGTCTGTAATGACGACGCCACGGCGGCGAAGTTCGGCGCGGTGCCGTCCTATGAAGGGGCCGATATCGGGGCAGTGTATGCGCCGCCTGAACCTGAACCCGCCCCGGGGCCTAAAGCCCCTATCACCTGGGATACTTTGGCGGAAGCCATCCGTGAAGGAGTGAACGAGGTATGACAAATCAGGAATTTGTACTGGACACCCTGCGGCGGGCTGGGCGGACGGCGGCGGAAGCCCTCCAGGCCCGCGTCCCGGAGATGACCGGAACGGAGCTTTACGCGGAAGAGGACTATCTTCCCGCCTTTGACCCGTCCAAGCAGTATCTGGGCTACAAGGCGGGCCATGTGTGCCGCTCCCCGGCGGGCCGGGTGGTGAAGCTGATTCAGCCCTATGACAACATTGTCTATCCCCAGGAGCCGGAGGAACTACCCGCCCAGTGGGGGTTCTACTGGTCCACGGACCCGGCAAAGGCCCTGCCTTTTATCGCCCTGTCCACCAGTCCCTATATGACCGGCGACTGTTGCACCCACGGCGGCCATGTCTGGCGCTCCGGGCAGGACAATAACGTCTGGTCCCCCGGCACCACCGGCGCTCCAGCACTTTGAAAATCTCATGGTATCTCTTAAACATAGATTTCACCTTCCTGTGTTGATTGTCCGCCCAAGGCCTCAAAATTTCTCCCAAGGCGGTTCTTCATCACTGACTATCGAAAAGGCGCTCCATCGTCCACAATGTGGGCAGGCAATCTTCCCATCACGGACACGGTTAATCTGCTCCCGGGTGATCTCTCCCGGTTTCTTACAGCAGGCGTTGACGACTGTAACGATGTGCGCTCCAGCCAAAATGTCTGGCCGGAATCTGCGGTTGAAGGGGATGTAATGCACCCATTCGGGCTGATCAAAAATCCTCACAGAATATAATCGCAATGCTTCTTCACGGATTTTGGACAGTGAGATGCAGGTGTAATTACGCTCCTTCTCCCAAGCAACCAAGGCGTCCACCAGCCATGCCTCGCTGTCACGCTGAGCAATATGCTCAACCAGTGAATACCATAGGTGCTCTTCTATATCGCCCAGTTCTGTCATGACACCATCTCGATAGCGGTAGGTTTTATTACGGCCTTCACCAGAGGAAATCACCGTTTCTGTACCGAATTTCCAGCCGATATCAGACAGTCTGAGTGTAGAGAGATCAAATCCTCCCAGAGAATCAATGCGTCCGTAACTCATGGCCTTGCCCACCCGTTTCCTTTGGAGAGGAAAGCCCTGCCGCAACCATCCTCATGACAATGCGGACACCTGCAGAAAATGCCTGCTCACGCTCAATAGAGCCTCGTTCATCCAATAGGGAGCGGTAGTTCTCGATCTGCGCCCAGACCGCTTCACTGCACACCGCCCGTAAGGACTTCTGACAGTCCGCGATCTTCTTTGTGTATTGTTTCTGTTCTTCGCTCTCCGGCTCATCAGAGGGATCATATCGCCCATAATAAAGATCCGATAGGAAATCGGGAGAAACCTCCAGCGGTACTTGGCAGATGGGAGGCGGGGAGCGCAGGGCTGCCGCAATACTCTCCAGGGCGCCGATCAGTTTCGGAAGCTGCCCTTGAAAGAACACTCTGCCTATTTGTGTCTCATAGAACTGCAAAATATCACCTCTTTCATTACTTTCATTGCGTACTTACTCATACCTCAGTTCCTTGGCTTGCCGCCTGCTCCTTCTGCTGCTTGCGCAGATACTCCGCCTCCAACTCCGGCTTGGGCGTATAACGGTGGAGATTCTTATTCACATAGGCAGCGCCGTGGTACATTAGCACCCCGCACAACTGGCCCATCAGTTGGCAGGCGTCCAAATCGGTCCGCAAGGTTTTGAACACGCCGATTTCCGTCTGTTTAAAGCCGCTTCCATCACAGTCCCCATCCAGGTAGAGATCGACATAGATGCCTTCACTGCCGCCGAAAGAAATGATGGGCACGAAATTGAACTCGTAGTTGGTCAGAGGGCTGTCCCTCTCCGAGGACAAGGCTTCTCCATCGTTGGGCAGGTAGTAGTCCCAAATGGGTTCGATCTCCGTCAGACTGCCATCCGCTCTGGCCCGCTCCAGGATCGCCCGGAACAGTTCGCTTTTACGATCCCGTTTGGGATTGATGTACTCTTCTCTCTTCTGAATATCGTTCATAGGTCATAACTCCTTTTCATTTCTGCCCAGACGCCGTTGTAATTCAGCAAGCAGTGCCCGGTGGTTGGCCTGATACTGCTCCATAAAAGGGCAGTCCAGGTCAAAGTTGTAATAGCGGTAGTAGAGCAGCTGGAATAGGCAGTTTTGCTGTCCGTTTGGCCCCAGTTCCCGCAGGAGCCGCCCCAGTTCGGTCATGGCGGCAGCGTCGGCCTCTACGAACTCACGGGCATCCTTGGTAAAGTTTTGGTACATCCAGTCCTTGATACTGACCTTGGAGCCGGTGAAATGGCCTTGATGGCCGTCAAGACATTTGTAAAACGCAAACCGTCTGCCCCGCTGGCCGCCCATAGCGGAAAAGGGATACAGCCTGCACGCTCTTGGCCTGCCCTCATAGGCACGGCACTGACGGCCCTGGAGAAATACGCAGGCGCGCTCCGCGCCGGTGGTTTTCAAGGTGAAAACAGGAAAGCCCTGGGCCAACAGCATAGGCTCGGCATACCGGGAATAAACATCCTCAATGGATTGGATCTCACCGCCGTGCTGACGCAGGAACCGCCCCAGCTGGTAGGCGTCCAACGGCTCCAGCATGATCTGCTTCTCTACATTGCGGCAGCAGTTGCCACAGCGTTGACAGGTAAAAGGAACTTCGTCCTGGGGCCGGACAGGAATGGTATCAGATGCCATAGGCATCCTACCTCCTATTACATCAAAAATAAAAAGGGGACGCATTGAAGAAACAAAGTGTTCTACAATGCGCCCCTTGCAGGTCATCGGTCAGTTGACCGTATCGCTCATACGGCCATGCCCATCAACACCGGACACGCCGCAGTCTCCGGGGAGGGATCCATCAGCAGAGTGTAGCGGGTGTTCAGCGTTTCAAAGCATAGTTCCTCCGCTGTCCGGCTGTGGATTGCCACCACGCGGGAGGTGCGGATGAAACGCCCCCGATAGAAAATCAAGGCACAGTTGCCCAGAGCCAAGGGATAAATCAGGGTGCCTTTCAAAGTGGTTTCCTTTTTATCATTCATTGTTCTTGCTCCCTTCATTATGGTATAGGGGAAAATATATCTGGTACAATTCCCGCAGCTGCCTGCGGACACGCCATGCACTCATTCCCTGAGTTCTGGCGGCCTCCGCGATGCTGTAACCTTGCAGTCGAAGTGATGCAAGGCGGTACTGCTGCTCGCTGGAAACAGTGGCCAGGTCATGTAAAAGCATTCGCTGCTCCAGTTCCGCATAGGGATCAGGTGCTTCCTCCCGCACAGTCTCTATGTACCGGCGTTCAGCATCCTTCCGCCGTGTCTCGGTGCGGCGGAAGGAGCTGATGCTCTGGCCCATGGCCCTCCACGCGATGGTGGTGAAAGAAAACTTCCCCAGGGCCGGATCTGTAAGATATCGGCACACAGCCCGAAGGAACCCGAACGCGGCAATATCGTAATACTCGCTGGCCGGCCAGCCCTTTTCCCGCAGGGCTGTGGTGCTCGGCGGCAAACTGGCGCTGCTGATCGGTCATGGCCCCGCCTGGCCCAAGGGGGATGGTTGCCCCATTACGCGGGCAGAGGTTCCCGCTCGCCGTCGATCACGCCGGCCCCGATGGCAAAGTGGCCCTCGTTGTCCGGCAGACTTCTGGGGATGTCGCCCACTTCAACCGCTTCGGCGGTAACCGCCTCGGTCTCGCTGGCCCGCTGGCTCAGCATTTCCTTGGCCTGCTCCCGGAACTGGTCGGCGTAGGCCCGGATCTGCTGGAGTTCCGCTCCCTCGAAGTCGTAGAGCTTTTGAAGGTGGCGACGCTGTAATCCTGGACGCCGTTGTTGGCCTTTTTCAGACCGATCTGAACAACGGCGGAGCACACGCCCCGGCGCCGGAGCAGGAACGCCTGGTTGATGAAATCGTTGAAAGGCCGGATGCTCGTAGGCGGCAGGGACAACTGGATGGGCATATAGTCCCCGCTGCGGAGCAGATACAGCACCCGCATATTTTATACCGATAGGTAAGCCCCTGATATTATCTCAGGCTTTTCCCCCGGTTCGCAC
>OIYT01000452.1_pt1 | contig 41315 bp, 44 predicted proteins | sample 1588201 | NCBI WGS metagenome assembly OIYT01 (sample SAMN03283260) | human gut metagenome | biome: human-associated habitat; material: feces | host: Homo sapiens | place: USA | collected 2013
TGTCTTGCGAACTTGTCTGCCTCCGCTTTCTTACGGATATCCGCATCGAGGGACTGCTCCATAACCTCGGCTTCCTTCTTCTTCAGGTCAACTTCCTTCTCCTGACGTGCGATATCTGCCTCGGTCTTTGTAACCTCGATTGTCTTACGCTGTGCTTCCTTCTGAATCTCGTAAGCTGCATCTGCTTCCGCATTCTTCGTATCTTCGATTGTCTTTAATTCTGCCTTCTTGATTGACAGTTCATTCTGCTTAACAGCAATTTCCGTATCGGACAATACCTTCGCATCGTTCGCTTCTTTTCTCGCCTGTGCCTGTGCAATCGCTACATCACGGTCTGCGTTTGCCTTGGCGATACTTGCATTCTTCTGGATTGCTGCCATGTTATCCTGACCAAGCGCGATAATCAGGTCATTCTGATCCTCTACGTGCTGGATGTTGCAGGAAATAATCTCAATACCCAGACGGTTCATATCCACCTGTGCCTTCTCCTGCACCTGATCACCGAAGGACTTACGATCGTTACACAAATCTTTCAGACTGATCGTACCGATGATCTCACGCATATTACCCTGCAGAGAATCCACCAGTGCTTCCATAATCTGCGGTTCCTTCATATTCAGGAAGTTCTTCATGGCAAGCTGGATACCATCTTCATCCGTACGGATCTTAACCTTCGCAACCGCATCAATGTTAACACCGATGAAATCCAGTGTCGGAACATAATCGCCCGTCTTGATATCGATACTGATCTGCTTGATCAACAGCTCATCCTTCCGCTCGAAGAACGGAAGCTTCAAACCCGCTTTACCAATCAGAATCTTCGGTGTCTTTCTTAAACCGGAAATAATATACGCCTTATCCGGTGGTGATTTGACATAACTGGTAAATAGGATTACCAATAATGCCACAATAATGATAATAATAGCAATTGTTGAACCTGACATACTTAAACCCTCCCTAACAACAAGTTAATTGATTGCTATGCGACTCCAATCGCATATTTTCTTTGGTGCAAAATTCACATTCCTGCATCTATCCAACATTGTACCATGTATGTCTGAAAATCACTATTACATTTTTCTGCATTTTTCGTACATTTTCTGTGCAATAATACAATTTTCATCAAGGAATCCCAACGTATCTACATAGTTCCCTTCACAATCTGTTCATTCACGTACATCTTAAATTCATGAATCCTCTTATAATCCGGAATTTCCGGAAGCGAAGTATGTTCCTTTGCATAATCAAACCGCTTCTCATATTCATCCAGAATCTCGTAGAACTCCGCAGTCGGCTGACGTTTCTCATCCAGAAATTCTCCATTCCTGATCTGCATCAGGAGGTCATGTTCCTCTGCCCGGTATGTGATGATGTCTTCCTTCTCCAGAATATCAATACACATCATGAATAACCGGAGCAGATGTGCCATATGCTTCCCTAGCTTATCATGGGAGATTGCCTTCTCGTTGCGCTTCCCAATCCGGTTGTACCCGCTTACGATTGATTTCATCTCATTCCACATACCGGTCCAATCCCGGAGCGGATAATGCGTGAGTGCAACATCCATGAATATCTCGCTGTCATATCCCGGCTGCATAGACTCATCAATATACAGCCGGACAGAATCCTCGTCATGTGGGTAATACCGGCTCTTAAAATCATATTTTGCATTCTCAATGCTTTTTAAGATGTATGTCTCATGTTCTGTCTGATCCATCAACCGTGCGGCCTTGTTCTGCAGTCTGCGCATCTGCGCTGAAGCATACCCTCCAAACGAATGAATACATAACTTCGACAAAAACATCTTCCGGTTATCGAGCAGTTCCTGTCCAACCGGCGTCAGATGGAGATACTGTTCCGGACGACAACCTAAGATCTCTATCGTATTCGGATTGTTCGAAGAAAGCAGCTGTAGCATCTTATTGAACGAGTAAATCGTTGTATCCGTCGGTACATCCACCACGGCATCAAAATCATTTCCTAGCAGAATCTCCGGTTTTGTATTCAGCGCAATTCCCCGGATATCCACATCAGATTCTTCTTTATCCATGCCATACGCATGGCTTCCGCCCAATGTCAGAAGGATAATATTCTCTCCCAGGTGCTCATTTGTCCGCAGGAAATCATATTCACTTGTATGCAATATCTGCTTAATCTTCTCCAATGTCATCTTCTTATTCTTCCTCCACATAGATCAGCGCATCCACATATGCCCTGTCCTCTCCCTTAAATATCGGAATCTCATGGTCAATTATCCACGGAGTCCGGTCTATATGTTCATATTCCAGTTCTTCTTCCGAAAATTCAGAGGCTTCCCGTTCCTTCCGGATACAGCAGCTGCCACGTTTCTGCTCAACCGGGAAATCATTCCAGTTGATTCCCTTCTCTAACATGAGCATATCCTGAATGTCATTGTTCGTTTTGTTCTGCAGCTGCTTGTGTGAAAAATTCGCCTGACCAACCATCTGAATCGAATTCCTGGAAGCATCCAGCTGCCGCCAGTAAATAAGGTTTGTAACCTCTTCCCTCGGTATATTGAAGCAGCGTGCATCGAACATGGCTCCCATATTCATCGCCTTCTGATACACCCCTGCATATTTCTCCGGATAAGAATCCTCTTCCACATGCTTCGCAAAACTACGGTTGAATGCCATCGTTGCCATGCTTGCCGCAATGCTGCACAGCTTCTGCACTTCGTAATCAAACCACGCCGAAGAGTTCAGCTTCTTATAGTCAACAAGAAGCAGTGTAATCTCGTCTGACTGTGTATACCCAAGCACGCATCCCTGGATATTCTCGCACAGGTACTGCATCGTATCCTGCATTGACCGCATCAGCACCATATCAAATGGCTTCTGAAATCCTCGCGTGTATGTATGAAATGCCCTTCCGTCAATCCGGATTGCAACCGGACATCTCCGCATTAATCTTGTCTTTGGTATCTGTTCATAATAGTTCTTCATCCGAAGTCCCAATTCATCGTGTACTGGCATAACTAAGCCCTCCCTTTGTATATAATACTATATTATATCGGGGAGGGCTTAAATTATCTATGTACTTATAGTTTAATGTTTTACAAAACTTCTTCTATTACTCACATGTTTATTTGTCACGCTTCTTGAATATCCTGTTATAAATCTCAATTCCCTTGTCAGGATTCTGGTTCATCCAAAATACAAGATAGCCGCCAACCAGGAAGAAAGCCCCTCCTATTATAACAAGATAGACAGACCATGTCGGGATTTTCCTTCCATCCGTTATTTTGGTTGGTTTCTCCGGATCATAATATACCGTTACCATCTGCCCTATCTGCATATTATATCCATCACCCACATATATCTCATTATATGTTTTTCCATCTACTTCATAATCCACAAAGATGGTGCAGCTTGCATGATTTCTATGCATACGTTTTTCTGTTACAATACCTGGTACGGTCTCAGCTTTTCTTAAAAACAGATCATTATGTACATATGCCGCAAGTCCTGCAAACAGCAAAGCCAGTCCGACAAACATAACTATCATCACGTCCTTACGGACAGACTTTTTTCTTATTTCTTTGTCTCCTAAATCTTCTCCAAAAAGCTCTGCTTGTTCATCCTCGGACATAATGTATGGATTTCTACCCGATGAAGATGAAAGCTTTCCATCCGGTTGATAAACAATCTTCTCAATCGGAGTTGTCCTCGTTGTTTCAATCACATATGGATCCTGTTCTAAATCGCTGAACTCCCCCAGTGAAGGATCTTTTAATTCTTCCTGCAGGTCTTTCATGCGTTTTGCGGAATCCTCATCTTTTAACTTTAATGACATATTTTTCCTCCTCCCAAATATACAAAGGATTGTTGCAAAATTCTTTCATTCATATTAACACTATCATATATATATGGAAATAACAATGTGTAATTTTCTTCTGTCATGGATATGATTTCAACCTTGATTTCCGGATATTTGCTAGATTAGTTTCCGCTTCGCTCCAACAATGAGCCGTGAACCGGCGCATGCTTCGCATGCACCCGGTCTCGGGCATTCATACTATATACCTCGTTCGCAATGCGACTTCGTTTCCGCTTCGCTCCAACTCAGTCACGTGCGTTCGCACTATAAAAAAATAACAGCATGGCTGTATGCAAGTAAACTTGCACGCCATGCTGTATTTTTTTGCATTGCTCTCTATCTAGAATTTACCAGCCTTTGCTGCTTCCTCTACGGAAACTGCAACTGCAACAGTAGCACCAACCATAGGGTTGTTACCCATACCGATCAGACCCATCATCTCTACGTGAGCTGGTACAGATGAAGAACCTGCGAACTGTGCATCACTGTGCATACGTCCCATAGTATCTGTCATACCATAAGAAGCAGGACCTGCTGCCATGTTATCTGGGTGAAGTGTACGACCTGTACCACCACCAGATGCTACGGAGAAGTACTTCTTACCCTGCTCGATACATTCCTTCTTGTATGTACCTGCTACCGGATGCTGGAAACGTGTTGGGTTTGTTGAGTTACCTGTGATAGATACACCAACATTCTCATGATGCATGATTGCAACACCTTCCTGAACATCATCAGCACCATAACACTTAACAGTTGCACGAAGACCTGTTGAGTATGGCTTCTCATATACTACGTTCAGCTTAGCTGCCTTATAATCGTACTTTGTCTCAACAAATGTAAATCCATTGATACGTGAGATAATCTGAGCTGCATCCTTACCAAGACCATTCAAGATAACACGAAGTGGCTTCTGACGTACCTTGTTAGCCTTCTCTGCGATACCGATTGCACCCTCAGCAGCTGCGAATGACTCATGTCCTGCAAGGAAACAGAAGCACTCTGTCTCTTCCTCAAGGAGCATCTTACCAAGGTTACCATGTCCAAGACCTACCTTACGGTGATCAGCAACAGAACCCGGGATACAGAAAGACTGAAGTCCTTCACCGATTGCTGCTGCAGCATCTGCTGCTCTTCTGCAACCCTTCTTAATTGCGATTGCTGCACCAACTGTGTAAGCCCAGCAAGCATTCTCAAAACAAATTGGCTGAATCTTCTTAACCTGATCGTAAACATCAAGTCCAGCGTCCTTTGTAATCTTCTCAGCTTCTTCGATAGAGCTGATACCATAGCTGTTCAATACAGCGTTAATCTGGTCAATTCTTCTTTCATATGATTCAAATAAAGCCATTGTCGTTTCTCCTTTCCTCTTATTCCTGTCTAGGATCGATAATCTTCACTGCATCAGCAACACGGCCATACTGACCCTTTGCCTTCTCCCATGCTGTGTTTGGATCATCACCCTTCTTAATGAAGTCTGTCATCTTTCCAAGAGAAACGAACTGGTATCCGATTACCTCGTTGTCTGCATCAAGTGCGATACCTGTTACATAGCCCTCAGCCATCTCAAGGTAACGAACACCCTTCTCCTTAGTTGCGTACATTGTACCAACCTGAGAACGAAGGCCCTTACCAAGATCCTCAAGACCTGCTCCAACTGCAAGACCGTCATCAGAGAAAGCACTCTGTGTACGACCATAAACAATCTGAAGGAACAGCTCTCTCATAGCTGTATTGATAGCATCACATACAAGGTCTGTGTTCAGAGCCTCAAGGATTGTCTTACCCTGCAGAATCTCTGCTGCCATAGCTGCAGAATGTGTCATACCGGAACAACCGATTGTCTCAACCAAAGCCTCTTCAATTACGCCATCCTTAACGTTCAGTGAAAGTTTACAAGCACCCTGCTGTGGTGCACACCAGCCTACACCATGTGTAAAACCAGAGATATCTTCAATCTTCTTTGAGTGTACCCACTTTCCTTCTTCAGGAATAGGAGCTGGCTCATGCTTTGCGCCCTTGGCTACTGGGCACATGTTTTCAACTTCCTTCGTGTAAATCATTGTGGAACTCCTTTCAATATTAAAATTTTATAGAGAGATGTTTCTTGCATACAAAACACCATCAACTACATTTTCTCACAAAGTCATAATTTCGTCTACACCTTTTTTGTCTTTTTTTGTAGAATATGCAAACATGGCTAGTGCCTGCAATTCCCGCGGCAAAACAGGATTATTCCTTTGTCTTTCCAAGCTTCTTATCTGCTTTCTTGTCTTCCTTTTTCTCGTCCTTTACCGGTGTATCCTCGTCCTCGTCCTTTACGACTGCGGAACCTGCTTTTTCAATCTCTGCGATTGCATTCTTATGCATCGGGATACGGCAGTTCTTGTTGTTACCGAACTCTACGATAACCGTTGTATCATCCACGATATCGAGGATTGTGCCATAGAAGCCACCGGTTGTCATGATGTTGTCGCCCGGTTCCATTGCCTTGTGCAGATCTTCCATCTGCTTCTTCTGCTTCTTCTGTGGACGGATGATCAGTAACCACATGAATCCGACTAAGATTACAATGTAGATGACCCAGAATAATCCACCTGGCTGTTTTGCTGTTGTTGCTGTTGATTCCAGTAATGTTAATAACATGTCTTAAAACTCCTTTTATTTATTCTTGATTTTGAAAGCCTTCTAATTTCTGTCGTTTATATTCACTATAACGATGTTCCTCGATTGCCTCCCGAATCTCACTCATCATATTATTATAAAAATATAAATTATGCAAGACACAAAATCTCATTCCAAGCATTTCCTTTGCTTTGAGCAGATGGCGGATATAAGCTCTCGAATACTTCTTGCACGCCGGGCATCCACAGCCTTCCTCGATTGGACGCTCATCCAGTTCATATTTTGCATTGAACAGATTCAGCTTACCATGGTTTGTATAGACATGACCATGTCTGCCATTCCGGGATGGATATACACAATCAAAGAAATCAACCCCACGCTCTACAGCCTCCAGTATATTCGCCGGTGTACCAACGCCCATCAGATAGGTTGGCTTGTTCTCCGGCAGATACGGAATAACCGACTCAATAATCCGATACATCTCCGCATGTGTCTCTCCAACTGCCAGTCCGCCGATTGCATAACCGTCTAAATCCATGTCTGCAATCCGCTTCGCATGCTCGATACGGATATCATCTATAACGCCTCCCTGATTGATACCGAAGAGCATCTGCTGCTTGTTAATCGTATCTTCGAGACTATTCAGCCTCTGCATCTCCCGCTTGCACCGCTCTAACCAGCGTGTTGTACGATCTACCGATGGCTGGATGTAGGAACGGTCTGCCTTGGCCGGTGCACATTCATCGAATGCCATTGCAATCGTAGATGCAAGGTTTGACTGAATCTGCATACTCTCCTCCGGTCCCATAAATATGAGACGTCCATCAACATGCGAATGGAATGTCACACCTTCTTCTTTAATCTTTCTGAGCCCTGCAAGTGAGAACACCTGAAATCCGCCGGAATCTGTCAGAATCGGCTTGTCCCACACCATAAACTTGTGCAGTCCGCCAAGCTTTTTCACAACCTCATCACCCGGTCTTACATGCAGATGATACGTGTTCGACAGCTCCACCTGTGTTCCGATTGTCTGCAGATCCTCGGTTGAAACTGCACCCTTGATTGCAGCCGCTGTGCCGACATTCATAAATACCGGCGTCTGGATTACACCATGCGGTGTCGTAAATTCGCCACGCTTGGCGCTTCCATCTTTGGTAATCAATTTGTAACTCATATGATTGCTCCTTTATTTATAAATCGCTTGCTATCTTAGCTTGTTTTTTTATCCCATGCCCTATATAATAATTGTGTCACACAGAGCAATGTTTCATTCTCTGTGGCTTACACTAAGATATCTTGTATCTTGTATCTTATACTTTATAAGGCAGGTGATACTATGTTTCGCATCTGGGGAAAAATAATGAAAGATAATCGTCTCGTCAAAGATCATACCGTCTGCATCGAGGACTATACCATGACGCGTACAAAAAAGGTGTATGCCGCCCTTGACGAGCTATGCTACACCTTTGATCTGGCAAAGCCTATCTGGTTGAAATCAAACCAGCAGGATTTTATCCGTCATGCAAGAACCCGGTTCACGCAGGATAATTTCATTGAATCCATTGATTTTGATTATCTTGACTTTCAGGTCATCGAGGAGGACTACTGATTATTCCTGATCAGAGTCCTCTTCGTCTGTCTCCGCATCATATGCTGTATCATCTTCCGGTTCGGGATCTTCACTTATCTCTTCATCTTCTTCTGCTTCTTCATCCCGGTTTTCTTCTATTCCACTGTTTTCTCCGCTGTCTTCTGCATCTTCCCAGGATTCAGATGCTTCATCTATCCCAGCCTGTGTATCCTCAGAATCTTCGCAGGTTTCCTCCGACACACCTTCGGTTGGATCTGTCTCCACCAGTTCTGTCTCTTCCGTTGAATCCGTCTCCTCTGATTCTGTCTCTTCGGATTCGGACTCCTCTGCGGATGCACTCGCAGGAGCCTCTGCTTCCTGTCCATCATCCTCTGAAAAATAATCTGAATAATCGGTTGTATCACGAGATACAGTCTGAACGGTCGTCTCATCTAACATCTTATTGATCTCTTCTAAATCCGCTGCGCGCAGACTTCCGATAATCTTTGCAATCTCATTTAACTCATCAATCACACCGTTTAATTCATTCAAGTTTGTCTCACACAGATTCGCGGATGACTGCGCATTTGCTGCAATCTCCTCACTGGCTGCCTGCTGGTTTGCCAGTCCGTCGATGATGGAATTATTCGATGCATCCAGATTCCCGGATAACTTGTCAAGCTGCTTCATATCACCGGACAATTCTTCCACTGCCCCGGCAATAGTCTGGAAACTTCCATCTGCCGCCTCAATGTATTTTGCCTGCTCCGATACTGCCTCTACACTTCTGCGGACCAGATCGGATGTATGATTGGCAAGATCTGTCACCCCCTTCAGAAGCTGTGTGATACTGTCAATTGAGCTTCTTGTATCATCCGCTAATTTACGGATCTCATCTGCAACAACCGCAAATCCACGCCCCTGCTCTCCTGCGCGTGCTGCCTCGATACTTGCATTTAACGCAAGAAGGTTTGTCTGGCTGGAGATCTGATAGATAATCTGTGTAATTTCCTCTGCAGACTGGATCTTCTCACAGAGTTCTTCCGATACACGGGTTACATCTTCATTGGCTACATTGATGTCATCCGATTTGTCTTTCAGGCTTTCAATAATACCCAGACCGGACTTTACAGATTCGATTGCACGGTGCGTTGACTGTACAGTATTGTCCTTGACATCGATCAGATTGTCGATGATCTCCTGAATCTGCTGTGTCATCGTTGTCGATACTTCCATATTCTCTGCGGTGTCTGTAACGCCGGTTGAAATCGCATCCACGGATTTGGTAACCTCCGCTGTCGCCGCCTGAAAGTTATCGAGCTTTGACTGGAGCTGCTCAATATGTGCATTTCCGTTATCTACAACCTTTACCATGTTCTCTGTGATTTCTTCCTGATATGCAACATGGTACTCGATCTCCTGGCGATCGGTCTCCTGCTCACGCAGGGTAATGCTGCATGCCATCAGAATACCAAATGTAAAAATAGCTGCCAGAAGCAGAATCTCGATCCATGTAACGGATGGAGCAAATCCATGCTTTACGATCTGGATAATCGTCTCAACCAGAATACCGAGTGTTGATGCACCACAGGTTACGCGTATATGAAATGTATCCATATAGATAATACACATCCCCATCGCAATAAAGATCGGAAGCGCATCCATCACAGATCCTGATACAAATGCTGACACAAGCACCAATACAGAAAATGCTGTAACGGATGTGAATTTCATCAGCTCGCTGCGGTCATTGATCAGCTGGAACACAACATTTCCAACCGCAAACAATGCAAATAATACCAGCAGCGGCACAAATCCCTCCTGTGTCTTATGATTAATAATCAATACTACGATTTTCGCGATTGCAAAAGCAACCATCACCTTCATCGCCAGATCATTTTTCTTCGCTAATCTCGTTCCATTCATAATGTATGTACCCCATGTCTTTCGTTCTAACAATTTTCCGTTACGCGTAAATACACGCCATGTCATATATATTTAAAATTATAGCAAATTTATAATATAAAGTCCATAGACAAAATCCACTTATACAGGTTTTCCACTTGTATATTCTACTTAAAAATGCTATCTTTATTTCAGAACACGAATACAAGGACGTATACTGCTATTTTATTGACAGGCAGTATCCGTTCATCTCCGGATCAAAAAGGAGCTATTATGTTTCAGGTTGAGCATATCACAAAATCATATGGAAAAAAACAGATATTAAATGATGTATCTTTCCCTATTCCGGAAGGATGTGCCATCGGTATCTTAGGTATCAATGGTTCAGGAAAATCTACGTTATTATCCTGTATCGCGCAAAAATACGCCGGCACCCGAGATATCCGGATCGGCTATGTGCCACAGGAAAATCCACTCTACGACGAATTAAAGCCGCTGGATAATCTGCGCATGTGGACAGATAAACACAAGTCTGAAATCCTGCAGGCATTGCAGTCACCGCCGCTTGCACAGCTAGGAATCCAGGCATTTCTGGATACCCCGGTCCGGAACATGTCCGGCGGTATGAAGAAGCGGCTCAGTCTCGCCTGCGCCCTGCTTGATTCACCTGCACTCTTACTGATGGACGAACCATTTGCGGCACTTGATCTGCCTGCTAAGCAGGATGCCATGCAGTTCATACGATATTATCTGAGCCTTGGCAACTCCATTCTGATTGCTTCCCACGAGGAGGCAGTCTTTCAGTTCTGTAACCGTGTCTACCTTCTGAAAGATTGTACACTTTTCGATGCCTCAAAGTTACCGGAAGGTACAAATTATATAAACCTGTTAAGAAATTAAGGAGAACCGGATGTCACACTGCCGTATATTTTTTAATTTCATCCGTGCCAACTGCAAGCGGCTGATACATTATCTGCCATCCATGTTTGTATCTTTTGCACTATTACTGATTCTGACCGGCACCGCGGGTTTTTTCCTTTCCAGCCATCTCTACAAGGAAAACATCTTTTCAATTATCTCCATTGGGTACTATCTCCCTCCGGATGATAATCTTGATTTTAACCAGCTTGGCATCGGCATGCTGCAGGATTTAGAGGGCATGCAGGATACTGTTTCCCTGCAGCAGGTAAGCAGCATAGAAGAAGGATATGACAGGCTTGCTTCCCACGAGATTCTGTATCTGATTATCGTTCCGGAGCAGTTCTTCTCCGGTATTATGGATAGCACGAACCCTCCCCTTGATATCGTTGTCTACGACAACACCTCCCTCTCTTCTTATATCATCAATGAGCTGTTTATGTCCTACGCCGGGATGCTCGGGACTGCGCAGGCCGGTATCTACAGCGGGCTTGACGTCACGCGTGCCCACGAGTTCACACCGGAGCAGGTGCGGGATTCCTCCAACCGGGTCAACCTCGTCTACTTAGACCGCGTGATGAACAAGAACAATTATATGGAGACTGTACACGCGGAGAATGCCGGAAGTGTGTCACTCACACAGCACTATGCAGCATTTGCCATTTTGCTAAGCCTCTGTTTTCTGGCATTTCTTCTGATTCCGTATCTGCAGGGAACCGGAAATGGAATCCGGGAATGCATGAAGCTGTATCATATGAACCGTGGACATATCCTTGCGATCAATACGATTCATACACTGTTTGCGTTGTATATTCTTTTTGTACCGTGCTATATCGGAATCTCCATCTGGATGAAGCATGTAAACCCATTCGGACTGCTTACTGCCATCCCGGCACTGCTTCTGATCTCCCTGCTGATCGCCGGAATTGCGACCTTTACGACAAACACCTTCTCAGCCAATATGTGTCTGTTATTTATCGTGCTGGTGCTTGCCTACTGCGGCGGCGGACTTCTTCCGGATGCCCTGCTTCCGAAGGTCATCCAGCAGATACAGCCATATCTTCCTGGGACTTACGTGATGCAGCTATTGTGTCACGCACTTTATTCATAAATTAGGAGTTATCAACTATGAACCGACTGATTGTCGCCTGTAAACGAATTTTACATCGAAAATTATATTGGTGTATGCTTGGGATTTTGCTTGTTCTGACGGCGATTTATTCGCTGCTTCCAGCCAAAAGCCAGTCTACTGAGATCCGGGTCGCTGTCTGTCTGGAAGATCAGAGCAGCTATGCCGGGCAGTTCCGGCAGGAACTTGACGCATCCACCTCTTTGTACCAGTTTTATTATGTGCAGGATTCCGATGCTGTCATCAGAGATGTCCAATCCGGGGATGCGGAATGTGGATACGTTATACCAGAGCAATTCTTCGGCGGCTATATCTCCGGCACCGGCGTTCCGAAGCTCCTGCAATACGAGACAAATGCAGGCACGCTCTCGCCTGCGATCTGTGAGACAGTCTTCCTGTCGATCTTCAAGGCTGCATCTCCGCAGATTCTGGTGGATACCGTCGGCGATGCTTCCTTATCCGACGAATTGAAAAGCCGGATGCAGGAATACATGGACAGTGATACCATCTTCCGTATGTCATCTGTCACAAGCGGTGCCTACGATTACAAGGGAAATACCTACCGCATCCAGCTTCCGGTCTACGAATGTACCTGTATACTTGTGCTTTTCGCCTCTCTGTTCGGTCTGATGCTTTTCCTGCAGGATAAAGAACGCGGTATCTACCTTGCGCTCTCCGGCCGACGCAGATCCGGCATCTTATGCTCCACACTATGCGCAGCAATCCTTCCGATCTATCTGGTTGGTATGCTGTGCAACGGAATCACCTATGGAACTGCTACACTACTGCAGATAACACTTGTCAGCGTGACTGCTTACCTTCTGTCGCTTGTGCTGTCCTTCTTCATCAAAAAAAGCCGGACACTTGCCAAGCTGATTCCGGTTCTTTTACTGGTTGCCATCGCGTATTTCTTCGTGAATTATATTCTATGATATCGTATTTTCAGATTGTTGAAACATGAAATTAATATGATACAACGAAGAACAGGACGAGATCATCCAAAGATCTCGTCCTGTTCTTCGATCTGCGCTCTTGCATTTGTCGCATCCGTTATTTCTTTTAAGACTGCTTTTGCCTCTCCTACCGGAATATGTACCGTAAAGACCACATCCTCAGCGAATTCCGTGTCTACGATTGCAACCTGTCTTGTATTCAGGATATACTGTATCTTCCCCATATCTGTATAGTTGGTCCGGATGAAAACCGGAAGCAACTGCTGCATCCGCTTCGTCGTACACGCTTCCATCGCTTCTTTCGTTGCCTGCGTATATGCCCGGACAAGTCCACCGGTTCCAAGCAGCGTACCACCGAAATACCGTGTCACAACGACACAGATATCATGGATCCCGGAATTCTGAATCAGCTCTAACATCGGCTTTCCCGCAGTTCCCTGCGGTTCACCGTCATCCGAAAATCGAAGCAGCGGCATTTCCGCCCCTACCGAAAATGCAAAACAGTTATGCCTTGCATCGTAATGCTTCTTCTTAATCTTCTCGATAAATGCATACGCCTCTTCTTCTGTCTCAACCGGGGCAATCTGTGCAATAAAGCGGGATTTTTTCTCGACAATCTCGCCCTCTGCGCCCTCGATCAGTTTGATATAGTCCATAGCATCCCTTTCCGTTTCGCTTACTTTGTATCCAAAAGCTTCTTCAGTTCGCTCATAAAAGTATCTGCATCCTTGAACTGACGGTAAACAGACGCAAAACGCACATAAGCAACCTGATCAAGATCACGGATCTGATCCATCACGATCTCCCCGATCTTCTCGCTTTCAATCTCCCGCACGCCAAGATTGAAAATCTTGTTCTCGATCTCATCGACACAGGCCTCGATCTGATCCACGGATACCGGACGTTTGTGACAGGAACGTACAACACCTGACTCAATCTTGGAACGGTCATATGTTTCACGATTCTTATCACGCTTAATCACGATCAAAGGAATCGTCTCTACTTTCTCATATGTGGTAAAACGTTTTCCACATTCATCACACTGTCTTCTTCTGCGGATTGCCTCATTATCATCTGCCGGTCTTGAGTCAATCACACGCGTGTTATCATCGCCGCAAAACGGACACTTCATATCTTTCTACCTCACTATCCTTTTTACTTCTGTAGTTTACCTATCGATGCTTCTCTCCGCCAAGCTTATGTATATCGCAGGCATCAATATCTACAAGCACTATGTCCGGTCCGATCCGGACAATATTACAATACCTGATATAATATTCTGTTCCCGACCCGAAGCAGGAAAATAATTTACCCGGTCCCGGAACGATGATTGCAAGTATCTTCCCTGTCTCACAGTCAAATTCGACATCAGCAACATAGCCAAGCCGGCTACAGTCCTTACAGTTTATAACTTCTTTTTCTTTCAATTCCAAAAAGCGCATCGCATACCTTCGCTTTTTGTAGTTAGTATATGCACCGGATTACCGCTTGTCACCCAAAAAGAACAATGTCATCGTCCCTGGTCCTACATGCGCTCCGATAATCGGTCCAACCTCACTGATTATAATCTTATCCGGATGGAATTGTTCCTCTACCTTCGCCTGAACATATTCTGCGTCTTCCAGGCAATCTGCATGACAGATCAATACCATCTCCTGTTTATCTGCGTAACTTCCCACGCAGCTTTCCATCTCGGACACGAGCTGGTTTAACGCCTTCCTGCGTCCACGCACCTTGCTCTCTGCAGCAAGTCTGCCCTCTGTATCCACATGCAATACCGGTTTTAACTGAATCATGCCACCGATCATCGCAGCAGTCTTAGAGATACGTCCACCACGCTGCAGATAAGTCAGATCGTCCACCGTAAATTTGTGCACGATATGATGCTTCAGCTCTTCAAGTGCCTGCATATTTTCCTTTGCTGACATGCCCTTCTTCTTGTTCTCGATCGCATGATAGATCAGCATACCATGTCCACCGCAGGCACAGATTGAATCAAATACACAGATATCCGCATCCGGGTATTTCTCCTGCATCTCTTCCCTGCATATAAATGCATTATTGATCGTACTGCTGATACCGGATGAAAGGCAGGTGAATAATACGTCTTTTCCTGAAGCTAAGGCCTTCTCAAACTCCTCTTCGATATCGTTGATGTTCGGGGCTGCCGTCTTTGTTCCCTGTCCCGCACGCATACGATCATAGAATTCTTTATTTGTCAGTGTCTTTTCTCTTCCATCGAATACTTCATCCCCGATCTCAAAGCTGATCGGAATGATCACAACGCCATGTTCCTCGGCATAACCGACAGGCAGGTCATTCGATGAATCCGTGATAATAACGTAATCTCTTTCCATATCTTCCCTCTCGTAATATCCAATTATTCCTACTTAATAATCTTTACCGGGCATTTTTCCTTGCAGGTGCCGCAGCCGGTACATTTCTCGTAGTCGACAACCGCAAGATGATCCTTCACTGTGATTGCGCCCTGTGGACAGTTTCTCTGGCACAGACCACAGCCGATACAGCCTGCGCCGCAGACCGCCTTCACATCTTTACCGAATTCCTTCGAGTTGCACTCGACAATGGCACCGGCATCTTCCGGTACCATCTCGATGATATGTCTCGGACAGGCAAGTACACACTGTCCACACGACTTACATTTTTCCTTGTCCACGACTGCCACACCATCTACGATGGAAATCGCATCAAACTGACAGGCACGCTTACATGAACCATAACCGAGACATCCGAAGCTGCATCCCTTTGGTCCGCCGCCCGGTGCATTGGCTGCAATCTGACAGTCCTCCGGGCCTACATAATCGTAAGCGTCCTTTGCCTTCTCACACGTCCCGGCACATTTCACATGTGCCACATGTCTGACACTATCGATTTCCCCACCGACAATCTCTACGATTTTCTTCGCTACGGCTTCGCCACCGACCGGACAGGCATCCGGCTTCGCTTCGCCCTTCGCAATCGCTGCCGCAAGGCCGTCACAGCCCGGGTATCCACAACCTCCACAGTTGTTGCCAGGCAACGCCTCACGCACTTTGATTTCTTTCTCGTCTACTTTTACTTTAAATTTCTCGCTTGCCACGCCCAGGAGGATTCCCGCTAAAATTCCGACAATTCCGATGACCGCAGCCGCGTACAAAATCGATGCTCCCATTTCTTCGCCTCCTCTAAATCAAACCATTCAGTCCAAGGAAAGCGATTGCCATAAGACCGGCTGTGATCAGCACGATCGGCGCTCCTTTGAAGCTTTCCGGTATATCGTTTTTATCAATCTTCTCCCGGATACCTGCCATTACGATGATTGCAATTGCAAATCCGACTGCGGAGAACATACCGTTGATGATAGATTCCCCGATGTTTAATCCATCCTGCACATTCTTCAGTGCGATACCAAGCACAGCACAGTTCGTTGTGATCAGTGGCAGGTATACACCGAGCGCCTCATACAGCGATGGAATCGTCTTCTTTAAGAACATCTCCACAAACTGTACCAGTGCTGCAATGACTAAGATAAACACGATCGTGTTCAGATACGATAGTTTAAGCGGCACAAGCACGAAATGATAAATCACACTTGTCACTGCCGAAGCAATCGTCATAACGAAGATAACCGCACCACCCATACCGGCTGCGGTGCTTACCTTCTTTGATACTCCTAAAAACGGACAGATACCCATGAACTGGCTCAGGATAACGTTATTCACAAGAGCAGCGGATATCGCTAATAAAATAATATTCATATCCTACTCCTCCTTTCCTTTGCCTGCACACATGGCATTTGCACAGCTTGCACAATCTGCCAGTCTGCATGTCTCTGCCTTCCCGCCCGTCTTCTTTGCCTTCTTGATATGACGACGGTTGATAAATGCAATGATAAATGCCAGTACAAGGAATGCCCCCGGTGCCGATACAAAAATACTTGCCGGCTGGAACAATCCCTGATCGGATAAGATCTGGAATACCTTCTCACTTGCATGACTCTCAGCAAAATTCTCAACAGCCTTTACAAAGCCGAATCCGAAGATACTGCCGGAACCAAGGATCTCACGGATGATACCGATTGTCGTAAGTCCGACTGTAAATCCAAGTCCCATACCAATACCATCAAAGATTGATGGTATTACCGGATTCTTTGATGCATAGCTTTCCGCTCTACCTAAGATGATACAGTTTACAACGATCAGTGGAATGAAGATTCCCAGACTGTCATTCAGGCTTGGAATATATGCCTGCAATACAAACTGTACGATTGTTACAAACGAAGCAATGATAACGATGTATGCCGGAATACGCACCTTGTCCGGAATCAGTTTCCGGAGCAGGGAGATCATGAAGTTGCTCATCGTCAGGATTACCATCGTTGTAAGTCCCATGCCAAGTCCGTTAATTGCTGAGGATGTAACCGCAAGTGTCGGGCACATTCCAAGCATCTGGACAAAGGTCGGGTTCTCGGTGATAATACCATTCTTTAAACGTTCTGCTATCTTTCCCATATTACTGTGCACCTCCTGTTGTCAGGAATCGAATTGTACGAAGTGCCGCATTGACTGCATTTGTCACTGCCGATGTGGTAATCGTCGCACCGGACAATGCATCGATTTCACTGTCCTTTGTCGAACCAGTCTTTGTATACTCAAACTTATTTACCTGCTTACCAATAAACTGTGATTTAAATTCATCCGTATCTGCTTCCATACCAAGGCCTGCTGTCTCGTTCAAAGCCAGGAAGGAAATACCTGTGATCTGATACTCGGTATTGATTCCGATTGCCATCTGGATATCTCCGCCATATCCTGCCGTACTTGTAATGAGAATTACATAACCAACCAGTTCATTCTTCTCATCATCACCGCCGACGCAGATATCATCGATATGAACATCCTCAAATCCATACGATTCAAGGAGTGGATTGATCTGCTTTACAACATTGCCATCCTCTTCCACGCTCATAATACGTGTTGCTTCCGGAAGCACCTCCGCATAGGCATCGTTCTTTGCCTGTTCCTGTGCCTTCTCGATCGGATCCTTCGTCACACTGTAGACACCTCCAAGTGCTGCACCCATCACAACTGTGATCACACAGATTGCAACGATTGCAACCACGATGCCCTTGACATCCATCTTGTCTTTCTTCTTTGGTTCCTTGTCATCACCGTCCGAAGTATCCTCTGTCTTCGCAGCTTTCTTTGCTTCCTTCTTCGCTTCCTTCACGGCAAGCTTCGCCTGCTTCTTATCCTTGATTTCCGCACCCTCACCAAATGCCTTCGGTACGGTTGCACGCTCGATCAGAGGGACTAACAGGTTCATGATGATGATTGAATAGGATACACCCTCGGTACTGCTGCCAAAGATACGAAGTACAAATGTCAAAAGTCCAAGTCCGATTGCGTAAATTACCTTTCCGGAGGAAGTAATCGGACTTGTCACATAATCCGTTGCCATGAACCATGCACCAAGCATCAGTCCGCCACCACACAGATGTGCAGCCACATAAACAGGAACATTGTAATCCTGTGTCACAGCATAGATTGCAACTGCGATTGTAAATGTTCCGATATAGATCAACGGAATCTTCGGGCTGATCACCTTCTTGCAAAGCAGATAGACCGCACCGATCAGCAGTGCAACCACGGATGTCTCTCCGATCGTTCCTGCGGTATATCCAAGGAACATACTTCTTAAGTTCACCATGCCGGTAAGCCTCAGTGTCGCAAGTGGTGTTGCAGTTGCCACACCATCATATACAAAGTTTGTCATATAGCGGGAGAACGACAGCAGCAGGAAGCATCTCGCTCCAAGTGCCGGGTTCATAAAATTCTGTCCCAGTCCGCCAAAAAGCTGCTTTACGATAATGATTGCAAATGCGGAGCCTGCAACCGCCATCCAGATTGGAAGGTTTGGTGGCAGATTCAGCGCAAGCAGCAATCCGGTTACCACGGCGGAGAAATCTCCAACCGTTACCTTCTTGCCCATACACTTCTGATATAATGCTTCAAACCCAACACAGCTTCCGATACAGACTGCAACCAGCAATGCCGCATACCAGCCAAATATGTACAGACCGAATGCCGTTGCCGGAACTAACGCAATCACAACATCGAACATGATATCCGATGTCGTTGCCTTGCTTCTCACATGCGGGGAAGCAGAGACCTTTAATTTCAAATTTTCCTGTTCCACTTTCTCGCACCTCCTATTTCTTGCGATTCGCCAAGATGGCTTTTCTTGTGCCTGCAATCGTCTGTGTCAGATGGCGCTTCGCCGGACATACATACGAACAACAGCCACACTCACAGCATTCCATACCATTTAACTTCTGGAACTCCTCCAGATCGCCTTGTTCTGCCAGTGTCGCAAGCTTGTTCGGCATCACTCTGCCCGGACAAACCTCCACACATCTGCCGCAACGGATACAGTTACTCGGCTCATATTCCGAGACCTCATCCTTCGTCATACATAGAATTGCCGATGAGGACTTTGTAACCGGAATATTCAGATCGTAGATTGCTTTTCCCATCATCGGGCCACCGGCAATGATCTTCTCCGGATCCTGCAGGAATCCACCTGCTGCCTCGATCAGCTCTGCAAAGCTTGTACCCGTCCGTACAAGATAGTTGCATGGTTCTGTGATCGCATCACCGGTCACAGTCACCAATCTCTGAATCAATGGTTTGCCCTGCCGTACAGCTTCACAGATAGAATACACCGTGTCTACATTATGTACGATACAGCCGGCATCTGCCGGAAGCATCTTCGAATTGATATAGCGTCCGGTATTCGCATAGATGAGCTGGCGTTCTGCTCCCTCCGGATACTTGGTCTTCATGGAATTAACCTTGATGTCCGGATCATTTCCAAGCACTTCCTTCAACTTCCGGATTGCCTTTGGCTTGTTATCCTCGACCGCGATGATTCCCTTTGCTTTCGGGAAGATTGCAAGTGCAAGACGCAAGCCCTCGATCACCTTGTCCGTCTCATCAAGCAGACGACGATAATCCGATGTCAGATATGGCTCACACTCGGATGCATTCACGATAATGTAATCGATCTCGTCAGCATTCTTCGGTGAGAGCTTGACATTCGTCGGGAATCCGGCGCCACCCATACCGACAACACCTGCGTTCTTGATTGCTTCAAGGATTTCCTCCCTGTTAAGCTCCGCAAGCGGTTTGTCATTTTTCACATATTCAATTTCTTCAAACTGATTGTCATTTTCGATCACAATCGAATTGACCTTAGAACCGGATGCAGTCAGTCTAGGTTCCACGGTCTTGACTGTTCCGGATACAGAAGAATGAATGTTTGCAGAAACAAATCCACCGGCTTCTGCAATCAGCTGCCCTACCAAAACACGGTCACCCTTTTTGACAACCGCCTTCGCAGGTGCACCGATATGCTGACTCAGTGGATATACCATATCTCCCTTAGGGACATATTCAATTACATCCTTATCCATCGTAAGTTCTTTCCCTTCGTATGGATGGATGCCTCCTTTAAAAGTTAGTTTCATCGTACTGACCCCACTCTAAAAAATATTTACTACCATTCTAATACAAGTGAGGATTTTTATCAACAAATGTGTCCGTAATTTCACAACTTTTGTGACTATATTCTTATATTTTTTAATAGAAACGAAGCAAGCAATCCGATTGCCACGCCTGCAATAGTTCCGGTAATCAAAAGGACAAGCATATAATAAAAGATACGGACATTCTCCATCACGCAGACTGCGACCAGTATCTGTCCCAGATTGTGGAAGACTGCGCCTGCGACGCTGATTCCTACAAGCCCGAACACCCGACATTTTTTAAGCACCGTCATGATCAGGATGCTGCATGCCGCACCGGCCAGACTATACAGAAGAACCGCCATATTTCCGAACAGAACGTTCGACAGGATGATACGTCCGACCGAGATTACAATCGTCGACTTCAGATCCAGTCTCTGCAGTGCGATGATTGTAACCAGATTGGCAAGACCAAGCTTCACCCCGGGTACCGCCATATGGATTGGCACCAGACTCTCCAGATACGATAAGATCATGGCAAGCGCAATCAGCACGCCGCAGAGCGCGATCTTATGATTTTTATTTAATTGCAGCTGTTTTTCCTGCATGTATAGTTTCTCCCCATACTGTTTGACATGTTCATTTTTCAATGGTCACTTAATCTTTAATTTCTACAACCAGCTTATGTGGCAGACAGATAATCGTCTCTCCAGTCCGGTTGATTGCCCGGTGCTTCTCACAGATCTTATCCGGACAGTCTGCATCTTGCACAGTCACACTGCCATCCTGCACAACAACCGTATTAACACCCACCTGCTGCTTTACCTCATAGCTTGCATCTTGATCAAGCCGCAATATCTTCATAGAATCACCATCGATCATGATATCAACGTACGCTCCGGGCGTTTCCAGCTTCTTCCACGCAAAAAGTCCTGCCACCGCCAGAATCAGAATTCCGACGATCAGCAGGATATCTGCATGGGATATCAATTTATGCTCCTGTTTTGGTTCCATCCAAGATCACCTCTGGCTATCAATCATACGTACCATCCCATAAATATGTCTCCGGATGTTCCAGATGTCTGCCTATGATTTTCTCCAGCGTGCCATCTTCCCGCATCCCGGCAAATACGTTTGATAATTTCTGTTCAATTCCCCGGTCATCCTGCTTGGAAAATGCAACGCCTAATCCAACGGTAAGAAGAGGCTCATCCAACAGCCGATACTCCAATCCATAGTCTTTCATGCTCTGCGTGATTGCTGTCTCATGTGCAGCTATCGCATCCACATATCCTTTCTCAAGAATCGGATACAGCAATTCCCTGTCCTGTAACGCATACAGATCTCCAAGCTCAGGAATCCGAGGATCCTCCCGGCTTTCAAACAGCTCCTCCGGTTTTGTCGTCGACTGCACGGCAACCTTCTTTCCATCCAGATCTGCAAATGTATAGATATCACTATCCGCATTGACAGCGACCACCTGCCGGCTCACCATGTAGGGATCCGTCCAGTTATAGGTATCTTCGCGTCCGGTGATCGAGAAGCTGCCCCAGATACAGTCAATCTCCCCACTATCCACAAGCGTTTTTTTATCTTCCCAATTAATGTACTCAAATACCGCTTCATATCCCATACGGCGGCAGGCTTCCTTCGCCAGTTCCACATCAATTCCTGTCGGGTTGCCATCTGAGTCCTCATAATTAAACGGAGGATAATTATCGCTGCCGATTATGAGCTTCGGCAATTCCGTGTCCACCGTTGACGGCTCCTCCTTCCCACAGCCACAGCACATAAGTCCCAATGCTGCTGCAACAAAAAATGCCACAATTGCTTTACTCTTCCTTCTCATACATTTTCTCCTTTATTAATATTTATATCAGATTCGTCACTTACAAGCAGTTATTTCCCCATACTGCTTCCGAATCTTTTTATCACATGGATATCCAGCCAAATGCATTCGCCACGGAACTAAGCAGAATAATCAGTGCGAAGATCGGGCACAGATATTTTATCATCACGACGAATATCTTCTTTCTCCGGAACTTACTTTCTCCATGGCGGATTTCCTCTTCGATCTTATCAATTCCGACAACGCGTGATACAAGCAGGCTTGTCACAAATGCTGCAATCGGCATCATCACGGAATTTGTCAGGAAATCAAACAGATCCAAAAACTGCATTCCGAGGATCTTCACAAATCCTAGCGGTCCATATCCAAGACTTGATAACGTTCCGAGTCCAATCATAATCAATCCGATCACAACCGTTGATTTCTTCCGTCCCCAGCCAAGCTCATCCTCAAATGTCGCAACAGCACTTTCCGTCAGGGCAATTGAGCTTGTAAGTGCAGCAAATAACACAAGCAGGAAGAACAAAATCCCGACGCCTGTTCCAAGTCCCATATTCGCAAACACCTTCGGAATCGTGATAAACATGAGCGAAGGGCCTGCCTGCAACGTATCCGGATCTCCGCCGGAAAATGCAAACACTGCCGGAATAATCATAAGTCCTGCCATGATTGCAATCGCTGTATCAAACACTTCTACATTTCTCGTCGCATCCTCGATGGACGTATCCTTCTTCATATAGGAACCAAATGTGATCAGGATACCCATGGCAATCGACAGCGAATAAAACATCTGCCCCATCGCAGTTACGACTGTCATCCACGAAAAGTTCTTTACATTCGGAACCAGGAAATATTTTACACCCGCAATGGCTCCCGGTCTTGTCACCGAATAAATGGCAATCACCACGGAAAGTACAACAAGAACCGGCATCATCATCTTAGATACACGTTCGATTCCGTTTTGTACACCGGCATAAATGATTACAAGTGTCACAAGACAGAAAATGACAAAACAAAGCTCCGTTGAAACACCGTTTGAGATAAATGATCCGAAATATCCATCCTCTGCAAGCTTTGCCCCATTTCCACGAATATACTCTGCCAAGTATTTGATTACCCAGCCGCCAATGACCGAATAATATGGTACGATCAGAATCGGGATAATTGCATTAATCCAGCCGCCGAAGGATATCCATTTCTTCTTACCAAAGAACCGAAACGCACCAACCGGACTTTTCTGCGTCATACGTCCGAGCGCGGACTCCGCAACGATCATCGTATATCCAAACGTCAGTGCTAACACAATATAGACAAGCAGGAAGATACCTCCGCCATATTTTGCAGCCAGATACGGAAATCTCCATATATTTCCAAGGCCGACCGACGCGCCCGCCGCCGACAGCACATAGCCAAGCTTGCCGGAAAAAGCCCCCCGCTTCTCTGGATGTTTTCTATTCATGTAACCTACCCTCTACCCTTTCCATATTTGTTTCCATAGTCGTTTCCTTTTGCAACTATACATAGCGGCATCGTAAATATCACGCTGCTATCGAATCAGACCACACAATAACCGCAAAAGCGAACGAGATGACAGTAACATATTTTCCGTCCTTTTTCAATCGTTTTGCGTCATCTTTCCCGTAATTTCATTAAAAAAGCGTGGACACATTTCGTGTCCACGCTTTTTATGATCTTTATTCTGCAGAAAGCAGTTCAATCTTGAAATTCAGTTCCTTACCTGCCATCTCATGGTTGGCATCAAAGGTGATTGTCTCCTTGTCTTTATCCACGACCTTCACCGGGAACTGCTGTCCGTATGGAGTTGTCAGATAAACCTGATTGCCAATTTCCAGGTTCTCAGAACCAGGCATATCCTCAAATGCAACTGTGATGACATTTGCCGGATCCGGCATACCGTAAGCTTCTTCCGGCATCAGATGTACATCGACGATCTCGCCGATATTCATATTCTTCACCGCTTCATCAAATCCTTTGATCATCATGCCTGCACCACATACAAACTCGAGTGGCTCGCCGCGATCATAAGATGAATCAAACTTTGTTCCATCATTGAATGTTCCTGTATAGTGCACCTTGCAGCGTTTGCTTTCGTTACTCATATCTATTCCTCCGATTTCATTGAATGTCTTATTCTATCACGAAACAAAAGGAATGGCTAGATGCTTCGATTATTTCTATTATATAATTAAAATCAACGTTTGAAAGCATTCCGTCTTTATATTCTTCCATAGCATAACTATCCTTTAAATATAATATTACTCATGCTTCTGCCTATTTATTAAATTCAGCCACTTTGATTTCCTGTATCATATTACGTAAATGATCTGCCTCGTCGTTCATCTCCATGCTCGCCGCAGCGCACTCTTCCGACGTTGCAGAATTACTCTGTACAACATCATTGATCTGCTCTATTCCTTCATTGATCTGCTGTATTTCAACTGTCTGATTTGCAAGCGTATCCGCAATATCGGATACCTCTCCGGTAATAATCTTAGAGTTTTGTGCAATTATCTCCAGCTGCTGTGCAGTCTCCTCGGCAAATGAAACCCCTTTTCCGACCGCATTCACGGATGTTTTGATCAAAGCAGCCGATTCCTTTACTGCCTGTGCACTCTGATCTGCAAGCTGGTTTACCTGATTGGCAACAACCGCAAATCCTTTCCCCGCTTCTCCGGCTCTCGCTGCCTCAATAGACGCATTTAATGCAAGAAGATTTGTCTGTGATGCAATATCATTAATGGTTTCAATAATTTTTTCTATCTGTATGGATGCGTCTTTAATTTCAAGCATAGACTTTACCATCTCACGCATCTTGGCATTGTTTTCCAAAATATCGTCTCCAAGTGCCACTACCTTTGTACTTATCTTACTTGCAGCCTGTGAGTTTTGTTGAACCTGTTCCGAAACATTCTCTACCGTTGCCGTCAGTTCCTCTACCGCTGCTGCCTGGTTCGTTGCTCCATCTGCCAGCTCAGTTGCCCCGGATGACACCTGTTCTGCACCACCAGACACTTGATCCGAAACCGTCTGTATTCCCTTTACCATAGCCGCCATACTTTCTTCAAATGCCATAAAGGAATTCAGGATTCCAACAAAATCTCCCTTCCACTCCACATTCGGCTGCACATCAAAATTCCCCTCTGAAAACAGCTTCATTGCGCGGTCTATATCATCTACATAAGAGCCCAGGATCCGGATAGATTTACGCATGCTATGTGCCAATCGTCCGATTTCATCTTCCGAACGATACTCCAACATGCTGTGTAAGTTTCCTTCTGTCAGCTCCTTTGCAACATCTTCGATGGCATGCAATGGCTCCAAAATGCTCGAAAGTACTTTTTTGCTGGTTTTTCTTGAATTTATCCACGCCAGACTTATAAAGAATATAATAAAAGCAACACCGAAAATAGCACATAATACGGTATTTCTGACTGCCTTATCACTGGCTATGTCTGTAATATCATCTAATTTCAAAGCAATATCTACTAATTTGTTCAGCGCAGGTGTACATTGGGTAAGGATATCCTCTACGCCTTTTTGGTTTTGTCCCTGTCGTATTTCCTCTATAATGGATGTGCTTATGTCTTTCCAATCCGATAATGCTGTAGCATATTCTGTATAATTTTCTTCTGAGACAACACCAGTTTCTTTTATTATTTTTAGCTGGGCATCAACATCTGCAAGCAGCTTTGTTATTGTCTTTTCATAGTCATCATAAGAATCTTCATCGTCATCCAATGCCATTTCCCTTATATTTCTTGCAGCAGCATTTACATTCACTCTGCACATTTTCACTGCTATGTCTGAAGCATTGATTTTCTGCACATAATTCAAAAGACCGGCAAGCAATACGCCTATCGCTATTATGGAAAGCAGCCCTGAAATAAGCATCAGAATAATTACTTTTTTGTAGCCATAGGCTATTCGTTCCTGTAATGGCATGTTTTCAATTTTCTTTTTTGTATTTTTTGTGTACATAATTCATAGGTTCCTTTCTTATATTTTTTATCCTGGGGGGATTTTAGCACTATTTTTTTCGTATTTCTTGCACATATGTGTTCACAATAGTATAATTGTGTCATATTCATGAGGAGGAACTCGCCATGCAATCCATTGATTACAATTATATTGGTACTATAATCGGCAGTGTGTTCGGGATTCCGACACGTATTTATAAAAACAATACACTTATTTTTTATTACTCCACGGTCAATCTAATTAAGGATCCTGTGTCCATCTACCAGGCGGACATTTTAGAAATCACTGACCAGATCAGTTATTTTATGACTGCACATTTTTGTTACTATGGCATTGTTAATTCCGATAATTATAAAATTGTAATCGGACCGTCAAGCCAGGTTCCCAACTCCACGCCAACACTACGGGATCTTGCCATGCAATTAGACATACCGGGAGACGATACCGATGATTTTATAATCGCCATGCAGGATATCACCCATATACCATTAGAAAGTCTTATGCAGATTCTGTGTCTTTTAAATTATATACTGAACGATGAAAAACGCTTCCTTCATGATGTTTTCATTGACGATGCCATACAAAAGCAGTTTATAGAATCAATGAACAAGCATGAAGCTAAAATGTTTTTCTCCAATGGAACAAATCAAAGCATAGTGCTCCATAACACTTATGATCTCGAACAGAATGTGATGAATATGGTTCGAAAAGGCGATTATATGGCCTTAACAGGAGTGATTGAGAAATCTACAGCTCTGAAGATTGGTACGATGTCCGACAATCAGCTTCGTCAATTAAAGGATACCTTTATCGCTACAACTACGCTTGTTTCACGTTCGGCTATCCACGGTGGCATGAATCCCGATGATGCATTCACACTGAGTGACAGCTACATACAGAAATGCGAATCATCAAATGATTATTCAAGGATTATCAATCTTCGTTATCGTATGCTCATAGACTTTGCCAGGCGTGTAAACCAGTTACAGGAAGCAGGGGCAAAATCACAGCTTGTTTCAGATGTAGCAAACTATATTGACCATCATATGTCAGAAACGATTACGGTGGAAGCCATGGCAAAAGAATTTTATATGAGCAGATCTTATCTCTCAAAACGTTTTAAGGCAGAAAGTAATATCACGCTCACAGATTTTATACTTAACCGGAAAACAGAGGAGGCAAAACATCTCCTCCGCTACACAGATAAACCTTTGACTGCCATCAGTCTGGATCTCGGCTTTTCTTCCCCGGGGCATTTTTCCCGTGTTTTCCGGAAATACGTCTCCATGTCGCCGAGTGACTATCGCAAAAAATATTTAAACTGACAAACTACCTGCAACCGACAGATTATTCACCCCGCATGAAAACAGCTTCTACCTTTTTATCAAGAATAAGTCTTGGACTCCCCTGAACTCGGCAGCCTTCTTCATATCCTGAAGATTAAGCTCGCCAGAGCAACAACAGCAGCGTTCCGGCAACAATCAACACTAGACCGATACCCGCCTTTGCCGTTAATTTCTCATGAAATACGACATAGGAAAATGCAATCGTAACTAAGATACTAAGCTTATCGATTGGTACAACCACGCTTGCCGGTCCGGTCTGTAATGCCCGGTAATAACAAAGCCACGAAGCACCGGTTGCAATTCCGGATAATACTAAGAATATCCAGCTTGATTTGTCGATCTGCTTTACGGTATGCTGCTTTCCGGTCACAAACACAACCACCCATGCCATGATGAGTACCACAATCGTCCGGATCGCCGTTCCAAGATTCGAGTTGACATCCTGGATTCCAACCTTTCCAAGGATCGAAGTCAGACTGGCGAATACCGCGGAACCAATCGCATAGATCAGCCATTTGCCATCCTGTTTTTTTTCTTCGGTTTCCTTCTTCTGAATCATAAGATATGTTCCCACACCAATCGCAATCATCGCAGCCACCTTGAGTGGAGACAATGCTTCCCGTAACAGGATAAATACTAGAAGCATCGTAAGAATCGTGCTCGATTTATCAATCGGTGTTACCTTATTCACATCACCAAGCTGCAGTGCCTTAAAATAGCAAAGCCACGAAGCGCCCGTCGACAGACCGGAGAAGATCAGGAAAAGTAACGTCTTCCCGGATATATCTGCAAACCCTTTTTGTGCTCCTACAACGAATACCATAATCCATGAAAAGATCAGGACTATAATTGTCCGGAGCGCCGTTGCGACATTGGAATCTGTATTCTTAATTCCACATTTTGCTAAGATTGCAGTCAGTCCTGCGAACAGCGCAGAGCCGAATGCAAATGCAATCCACATCGTTATTCCTTCTTTCGTTTTATACCTTTTGTTCTATCCGGACTGTGCCGAACCAATATGTGAACAGCGCGATGCCAGTCCCAATCAATGCTCCGCCCAGCACATCCGATGGATAATGCACGCCGACATACAACCGGGATAATCCCATCAGACAGGCAAAGACTAAAATCGGTATCCCACATTTCTTCGGCAATCCCAGGAACATCACCACAGCCGCTGCAAAGGCACTTCCGGTATGTCCGGACGGAAAGGAATAATCCTTCTGTGCACCGACCAGACTGGTGAGTCCTTTGATCACGTCGTAAGGTCTTGTCCGCGCGACTACATTCTTTAAGATCACATTGTCGATCAATGCTGAGAAGAGAAGAGAAACTAACGCCAACGCGCCAACGCGCCTTGTCTTCTTCGGGATCAGCAATCCCACAGAGAGGACAATCCAGATCACGCCCGCATTTCCAAGTGTCGTAATAAACTTGAAAATCGGAGTCAACACATCATTTCGTATATTATTTTGAATCCATAATAAAATATCTGCTTCCATCGCGATTAAAAATATCTCCAATTATAATAGCTGTCATTGGTATTTGGACATAACTATACTATGTAATTACGTCTACATCAAGTTAAGAGAGTAACTTTTTATTTTTCCAGAATTTTACCCTTTTTTCACGTCCGTTATCTCTCCAACCCTGTATTTCTTAATTCTCTTCAAAAGCACATAGCCAACCAGACATGAAAGAAGCTCTGTGATCGGGAATGCCCACCAGATGAGTGATACACCCATCTGCCCGTTACGAACGAAGATGGAGAATACACCCGCGAGCGGAAGGATGATTACAAGCTGCCGAAGCAGCGAAATCACGAGCGACTCGATACCACCGTTTAACGCCTGATAGATTCCCTGATACGCGACGTTGACGCCTGCGAAAAGGAAGCTGATCGAGATAATACGCATCGCATCTATAAAATATTCTCTCGACTGCCCTGCATTGAATAATCCGGCAAATGATTCCGGGAAAAGCTCCGTAATCAAAATTCCGACAGCCATCAAAACAATTGTATACATCAGGCCATATCTGATTCCATCGTTGATCCGTTTCTTATTTCCTCTTCCATAAGCAAATGCAATGATCGGTGTGATTGCGTCACGAAGCCCAAATGCCAGGAAGAGCACAAACTGCTGTACTTTGTAGAAGAGACCATAGGCTGTCTGGGCGGCTGCGTTGAATTTCAGGATCAGGTTCATCACATACACCATGATCGACATAAGTGCCTGTGCAATGATTGCCGGAAGTCCGATGGAATATATCCCGCATATAATCGTGCCATCCGGTTTCATATAGGTAATTCCTTGTTCAAATTCCTTGTTGAATTTCTTATGGAAGATGAATAATAGCACTGCCGATGCAATCTGTCCGATCACCGTTGCATAAGCGGCACCCTCGACTCCCATTTCCGGAACCGGTCCGATTCCATAGATCATGATCGGATCCAGAATGATATTTACCACAGCACCTACGACCTGACCGATCGTAGAGTAAAGAGAACGTCCCGTTGCCTGCAGCAGCTTCTCAAATAACGAAAAGAAAATAATTCCAAACGAAAGCACACAGCAGATACGCAGATAGCTAATTCCCATAGAGATGACCTGCGGATCACCGGTCTGTGATGAAATATATGCTTTCACACCAAACACGCCGAACAACAGACAGACTGCATAGATAATCACTCCAAGGAATAAGCTGTTTCCCGCCACCTTCGCCGCTTTCTGTGGATTCTCCTGTCCAAGCGTCCTCGCCAGAAGTGCATTCGTACCAACACCGGTGCCGATTGCGACTGCTACCATGAGCATCTGAACCGGGAACACCAGCGTTAACGCGTTCAGCGCAGCTTCGCTTCCCACCTTCATATTTCCGACAAACGCACTGTCTACAATATTATAGACTGCCTGCAATGCCATGGATAAGATCATCGGAATACCCATCCGGATCATGAGCTTATTCACTGGCATATCCTTCATCTTGTTACTTTCTGCCATTTTTCTAAATCCTCCTTTTTTCCTCATAAAAAAAGTGTGTACTAATCATTCTAAGTTGGACTTACGCTGATCAGCTACACACTTTTTAATGGCATATAAAAATAAAAACGAGCAGCAAAACTGGATTTACGCAGATTTGCTACTCGTTCGTTTGAATATTATATTTGCTGATTTTGAAAATGTCAAACGAAAATTTATCAATCCGCCACATCATTTATCTCCGGAAAAGCCCATGCTTATCCTCTTATCACTTGCAATACAGAGTAATTTGATAAAAATCAACTACACTCTCCCATATCGCCGGAAACTCCGGTAAATAAGCGGCAATAGCACGATGGAAAGAACGGTATACATCACCATTACAAGTGGAACCTGCCGGATCACATGCGTTCCAATCTGATACAACAACGGCACCCTGACGCTTGCTTCCACATTTGTAAGGATCGTCGGAATCAGGTTGAACACCTTTGTATAGCTGGACAATACCCGCCCAATAAACGGTAGTAAGCAGTACAGAAAAAATGGAATGCAGACAGCAACACTGATTGTATGCATCTTCGCCGCTACCAGCATGGCTAAAGACGCTGCAAGCAGACTTGCAATGTAACCGCATGCTACTGTCAGTGCGTAATATTGTCCATATGTCATGATGTAGATGCTATATGCTTCCGACATCTGGTACGGTGTATGCATGCCACTGGTTCCCATAATGCCAAAGCTGATTGCACTTAACAGGACAATTCCTGTCCAGTAGATCATCGTTGTCGCAACGACGCCTGCCAGTATCTTGTTTTTAATTGCTTTGGATCTTCCATACTTCGAAGCAAAAAATACCGCATCCGCCTTTGTCTGAAAATCATCTGCAAATATTCCTGCACAGATAAATCCAACCAGAATTGCCAGCACGATCGAATATGTCTCCGCATACATGATCATCGTATCCCATGCACCATAGGATTCGTATTGGAGCGGCAATATAATCTCACTGTATTTCTTCTCCAGATAATCTTTCTGTTCAGGAGTCTTTCCATACTGATCTGCCATCCATTTCATATTTCCCCGATACCACGTATAGAAATCCTGTACGGAATCCTCCGTCACCGAATCCAAAACTGTCTCATCGTATCCCGCATCCGGTGTCAGCACAGATATCATGAAATTTAGGATATCATCGATTGGCTGATATAGTGTCCCATAATTTGCATCCTGCTCCTCTTGGGATTGTGCCATCACCGCTTTATACTGTACAACAATCTTCGTAAGTTCTGCTTCCGTCAGAGCCCCTGCATACCCATTCTTATTTTCTACAAGCTTTCTCGTTGCCAGCATTCCTGTGCTGACCGTTCCATGCGCATCCACATACCGGTTGCTAGTCGCAGCAAATCCACTAAACACTGCTGCCAATATCACCATCAGTCCAACGGCAAGCACATTTAACTTCTTTGAAAAAATCCGTTTCAACTCTAATTTAAGCATCCTATCGTTCCTCCGATTTTTCCCCGAAATAAAGCAAAAATGCATCTTCCAGATTCTTCTCTGTCAGCACAGCTTCCGCCATCGGCTTCTCCTTCGATATGATCCGAAGCTCTGCACCATTTTCGGATGTTTTGATATTTCCGACCAGATATTTCCGCATATAGTTCTCGACCATATTTCTCGGCACCTGACACAGCCATACACGTTCCTGCATGGATGCAAGCAATTCTTCCGCGGTTCCTGTATAGCAAAGCATTCCATCCTTCATCAGCAGGATTTCATTTGCAATGTATTCAATGTCCGACACGATATGGGTAGATAACAATACAAGACGATTCTCGGACAGCTCACTGATCAGGTTGCGGAACCGTATCCGCTCGTTCGGATCAAGTCCTGCTGTCGGCTCATCTAACACTAAAATCCTCGGATCGTTCACCATTGCCTGCGCGATCCCCACGCGCCGAACCATGCCGCCAGACAGATGCTTCATCTTCCGTTTTCTGAACTTCCACATACCTACTTGCTCCAAAAGCTGCTTTATTCTCCTGTTGGCAAGTGCCGGCTTTAGTCCTTTTATCGAAGAAATGTACATCATATAATCATACACATTCAGATCGGGATAATACCCAAACTCCTGTGGCAGATATCCAAGTACCTCCCGGTAAGCACTACCAAGCTTCCAGATTTCCTTGCCATTCCATAGAATCTCTCCTTCCGATGGCTGGATGATCGTACACAGCATCCGCATCAATGTTGTTTTCCCTGCGCCATTGACTCCGAGCAATCCGTAGATGCCCTGTTCCATAACACAGTTTACTTCCCGGACGGCGGCTACCTCGCTATATCGTTTTGTTACATGCTTAAACTCTAATTTCATTGGTGTAATCCTCCAACATTTTCTCATCGAAAGTCAATGACTTACGAACACAATACACAACATATACAAATGTCAGCAACAGCATCGCTTTCCAGACCGGAGATGCAATCCTCTGATAGAGCGCATCATTTACAACCATCATCGTCCAGACTGCCACCCATAGCAGACATAGCATCACAGCAACATATTCTGACCGTTCCCACCGGCTGTACAACACGCGGAAGCAGATGCAACAGGACACATTGACCGGAAGTAAGAAGTTCACAACCAGATTGTTCAGGGTAAGTGCCGTTGTCCGATATGCTACCGTCAAAAATATCATGACAATCAAGAAGTCCACTGCTGCAAACAACAGGACTCTCGCCGCACAGATCCGGCGAAGCGTATAATACGATGCCTGTTCCACCTCAATCGCGCCATATCTCCGGTTTTTCCAAATTTCAGGAACGATCAGAATCACAAACATCGTTGCAAAAATTCCCATAAGTCTCATCGTCTCTTTCATGTCGTTGGCATTGTTGCTCAGCCACATCCATAGATATAAAAGTGCACCCGCCTGCAGTACCCACCATCTTTTTTTGATGAGCCGTGACTGCTCATATAAGAATTCAAAATACGATGTCTTCTTTGATTCCATCTGAAGTGCCTGTTCTGTCAGAATATCCTGACACACCTTTATCGTGCATGCCCCCGCTTCTTCCCGTATACATGTCTGCTGTACGAAATCTCTATATTCCTGTATCCGTTGTCTGTAAGCTTTCATTCTTCCACCTCCAATTCTTTGATCAAAAGCTCCTTCGCCCGTCCAATCCGGTATTTCACCAGTGAGAGCTTGATCTGGAGCAGTTCTGCGATTTCCCTCTGCTTCAGCTCCTGAAAGAACGACAGAATCGCAACTTCCCGTAGCTCCTCCGGCAGCTTCCGCACTGCCTGTTCGATATCCAGCCGGATATCAACCGTCTCCACACGGTTTTCAGTTTCCACTTCCGGCAGTTCATCTAACGGAATATCCTTTTTCTTCTTATAATAATTTTTCACTACATTTCCGGCGATTGTGTACAGATAATTTTTTACTTTGCCATATTCCCTGTATCGTTCTAAGCTTGCAAAGGCTCTGGCAAACACTTCCTGTGTCAGATCCTCTGCTTCATAGGTGTCATATATATGCAGCAAACAGTACTGATAAATGCTTGGATAATATTTCCTGACCAGTCTCTCACATGCTTCCTCATCCCCGGCTCTCGCCCGGTGCACCAGCAGAAAATCGCTTGTAGACTCCATTCTCGCTCTCACCTCTTTTCTATCCCCACTTACTATAACAACATACGCGTCAGAAAAGTCAGTTTTATTTATATTTTATCAGATATTCTTCCAGACACAGATTTTCCTGCTTCATCGTTCTTGCTGCATCCTTTCCCACATACCGGTAATGCCACGGTTCGTTGTTGATGGATGTAATGTCTGTCTTATCTTCTGGATAGCGTTTCACAAATCCGTACTTATATGCATTTTCATCCAGCCACTGATAGACAGCATCCGATGAACATTTGGATGTATCCGCGTTGATATCCACACTGAGTCCTAACTGATGCTCGCTCGTCCCCGGAATCGCAACATACTCCTCCGCTTTCTTCTTCGCCTCTTTCTTCGAGCAGCCCTGATTTTCATATTCTTTGATTCGATCGTCCATGATCTGTTGCTGCTCCTTTGTTGTCCGATACCCTTCCCGCACAAACAGCGCAAGTCCCGCCGCTCTTGCATCATCAAACATCTGCTGTAGCTCCGGATAGATCCTTGAATCCACCTTTTCCCCATTGGATAATTCGGTCAGTTCCACCTGATAATTGGCAGGAATGTAATGATCCCGATCAACAAGAATTAGATTCCATGCGCCTGAAGTATCTGCCACCTGCTTTTCCGAATGAAATACCATGAGCAATGTGCGATCTCCACCACGGATTGAATAGTATGCGATCAGACCAGTGATCAATATTAGCAAAGTCACGAGTACACGCGCTACCGCTTTGTAGCTCTGTTTCTTTTTGTGTCTTGCCTGTTTCTTCATACTGCACCTTTCCTTTCATTCCTTTGTCATTCATATATAACAACCGGGAAACTGGAAAAGTCAGTCTTATTTTCAGGGCATAAAAAAAGGAGCTCATCGCTCCTTTTTCATAACTTTATTCCGTTCTTCCGAATATCTCATACAAGATCAGATCCCGCATGCGATCCATCGTCACTTCGTACACCTTCTGGTGCAGCATCTCTTTTCCCTCTGCGGCAAGCACATAGACCTTGATCAGATTCGCCACAAGCGGAATATTCACATCCGGTCGGATGCCTTCCATATGCCGGAAGAATTGAATACTTGTCTCGGTCTCTTTCAGCAAATCCGGTCTTACCTGTTCCGGAAGCATCTCCAGCAGCCGCTTCTCATCCTCCGGTGTCAGACTTGGAAATACACTGTACCGCTCATCAATCATCATCTTCAGATACGTGCGCGTCTCTGCCGGACCAGCCTTTTCCTTGCCATTTAATGCAATCCGGATCAGCTCCGGAATCTTTCTTCTCCGGTATTGCAGAACCTCATACACATATTCTTCCTTCGACGAGAAGAAATTATAAAACGTACTTACACCGATGCCGGCTGCCTCGGTGATCTTGGCAACCGACATATGTGTCATTCCATACTGCTTCAACAAATCAAACCCTGCATCCAGCATTTTCTCTCTATACTCTGCCCGTTCTTCCTCCGTAAATACCCGTTTTGCCATCTGTATCCTCCCAAAAAACTTCTGAAGAAATCTACTTGTTTCTGTTATTTTCCTTCAAAGCTTCCACCATGTCAATCCTTGAGATTTTTTTCTTCTGGAGAAGAAGGGAAATCTCATAGACTACCCATGTAAGTACGAAACCGATCACCAACGTTCTGGCTGTGAGAACCGGTGACAACAGCATACCATAATTCTCGATTGTATCTGAATAACCGACCTTGACAAACATATATGCAGCCGGGATTCCAATCAAATATCCGATGCATACCAGAATATGGTTGACATTCAGTACCCGGTTTGAAATCTCTTTCTGGCTGAAACCAAGTACCTTCATAACCGAGATATTGGTTGCTGTTTCTGCCACGATCATGTTGATAATCAGATACAGCACAAATACACCAAGCACAACACCTACGATCTCAAATATAACCATGATTGCATGCATCGGTCCCATCATATTTTCCATCGTGTCTGCCGTGACAGTCATGGTTGTCTCACTTGCCACGCGGTCTTTGTCAAGTGACAATGCATCCTTGCTTATAATGCAGTTATAGGCGTCACTGTCTACACCTGCCAGCGCCGTTGCATTTTCTCTTCCTGTGTACAGATAGCAATGCGTGTTGTCCGTCACGATACCACTGATTGTTACCTTATGTTCTTTCAGATCTGCAATATTGCTGAAGGTAAGCGTATCACCTGTCTTTATACCATAGGTCTGTGCAGCCGCACTTGTCAGATAATATTTGTCCAGATCAAACGCGTCACCACCGTCCGTCTTGTCCGGGAAATATTTCGAATCCTTGCTGATTCCCTGTGCCAAAAGCTGTACTGTTTTTCCCTCTACCTCATAGTAATTCTGGAACAACGCCTCGCCCTGCTCCGGCGTGCCTTCCTCTAACGAATTCAGCCGGTACAGATATTCGTACTTGATAGAGCTTGTAAGTCCTCCATGCATCAGCGTATCCAGACTGTCTTTCATAATAAATCCTGTCAGAATACAGAATGAAGCGACAGCCACACCAAATGCCGTTACAATGCTTCTTCCCGGATGTCCGATCACGCTACGCACCCGCATCTTTGTCTGTGTCTTTGCATGACTCTTCTTCATCACGCCAACTGTCTTCGTATCTTTTCCTGTGTTTCTTACGAGATCGACCGGTGACTTCTTCAAGAGCTTTGCCGCCTGGATTGCGATAGCCGCACAGTAAAGGACGGTTGGTACAACCAGTGCTATAACGATCGATGGTACATTGTAGGCCGGTGTATACGTAAGCTTTTCAAAATCATATTCGATATAGAATTTGCACAGTACCCCGGTCAACGGAATGGACACAATCAAGCCAAGTACACTTCCAACAACTCCCGGCAGTACCCCATACCGCATATAATGTCTTATGATCTGCTTCTTGGAAAATCCGAGCGCCAGAAATGTTCCAAGCAGATACTGTTCCTGTCTGATATTTCTTCCAAGCACCATAACAACAAGCGTGATAATAATGATGAACATAACCGGTGCATACATGGTTGCCATGTTCGTAACGGCATCTCCCTCATTGACCGGCATGGAGATTCGTGTGTTCGTGGTTGCCGCCATATAGCTTGCAATCACATAACCTTCATTTAACTTCTCACGGACTTCCTTGGAATTATCCTTGTTGTATTTGATAGAATAATAGCTTGTCTCATCTGCATCAATCTTGTCATATTCCTTGCGATCTACTACGACAAGTGCAAATTTCTCACTATCAATATAGCCGGACAGTTTATCAAGCATATAGATATAATCTGCTTTCGTCGTGTAGGCAGATACTTTATAATCATACGCCCCAAGAGAAATCGTATCTCCAACCCGGATGTCATGCATATCCGCAAAATCCTGTGTCAGAAGCGCTTCCCCGTCACCCGGTTCGTGTCCGTCCCGCACCTCACAGAGGTTCAGCTTCTCCGGCATCGGGAATACACGGATCGTAGCTCCTTTTAAATCCCCACTTTCCACATTTACATCCTTATACCGGCTGTGTTCCAGTATCACATCATATTCCTGTTCGAGCTTCTCCATATCTGCATCGGACAACGGCTGATAAGTGACAAACTCCGCATCCTCCGCCTTATAGTCCTTCACAAAATCATCCACAACCTTTGTCAGTGTGTGTCCGGTTGACACCGCGGCGACAATCACCATAGATGTCAGCATCGTAAGAATGATACTGATAATATAAAACGCGATGTTTTTCTTTATGCTGCGCCCAGCTCTCTTATTGATCGTCATATTACAACTCCATCTCCTCTACTCGTTTCTTATCTGCATTCTTCTGATTGGATACAACCTTGCCATCCGTGATCTTGATGATCCGGTCTGCCATTCCGGCGATGTTCAGGTTGTGTGTAATAATCACGACTGTCGTCTTATATGTATCATTCATTTTCTGTACACGCTGCAATACATCCTTTGATGACTTTGTATCAAGCGCACCGGTTAACTCGTCACAGAGAAGAATATCCGGTTTCTTCACCATTGCCCGCGCGATGGCGACACGCTGCTGCTGACCACCGGAAAGCTCCTTTGGAAAATGTGTCTCATACTTCTTCAGTCCCAGTTCCTCGATCAGTGTGTCAGTGCTGAGAGGTTCCCGTACAAGCTCTGCTGTCATCTCAATATTCTCACGCACGTTAAGATCCGGCGTCAGATTGTAGGACTGGAATACGAATCCAAGCTTCTCTCTCCGATACAGCTCCAGCTCTTTGGCAGACATTTTCTCCAAGTCCGTTCCATCTACCAGCATGCTTCCCTCTGTCACCTTATCCAGACCACCAAGGATATTCAGCAATGTACTTTTACCACTTCCACTCGGACCTAAGATCACGACGATCTCGCCCTTCTCTACCCCAAACTCGGCATGATCGAGCGCGAACACCGTTGCTTCTCCCTCTCCGTATTTCTTTACCAGATTTTTTCCTTCGATATACATTCTGCGTCCTCCCTACTATATGCGAATATTTTTGTTGTTTTATTCGTATATATGTTAGTTTCAGCTAACTCGTTTGTCAAGAGGTTTTACGAATGTTTTTTATTTTTTATTCGTATGTTGGGGGGATTTTTCGAATTACGAAAAATCCCCCCAACCAGCTTGCTATATACATACTTTTATTGGGGAGAAAAAGTCAAAGAAAAAGAATTTTCCCAACACACATCCTTTACATCATACACAGATACACGAAATACGCCACATAACATAGCAGCATGAAGATGCCGCATGGACGCCGCAGCTCCTTATGCTTATATGTTCCGATCCACAAGATCGCACCAACCACAACCGCAATGATCGTATCTATGATGAATTTGCTCTCAAATGGCACTGTACAGATGAGTGCAGTTGTACCGATTACGAACAGGATATTGAAAATATTGCTACCCACGATATTTCCGATTGCGATTCCCGCATTTCCTTTCCGCGCTGCTGTGACAGATGTCACAAGCTCCGGAAGTGAGGTACCCAGTGCTACAATCGTAAGTCCGATAAACCGCTCGCTCATACCGAAATATCGTGCGATTGCAGATGCTCCGCTGACTGCGAAATCGCTTCCCTTTACAACGAGCACACCGCCGATCACCATGAAAAGAATGCATTTCCATACCGGGTAATCCTTTGTTTCGCCTTCTTCCTCATTGGTTCCTTTCTTCGCCATCACAAACAGATAACCTAGATATAACAGGAACAAAACCCAGAAAATAATACCTTCTACGAATGTCACTTCTCCACCGGTTATTCCAAATACCAGCAGTATAATCGTAACTACCATCATAAATGGTATCTCATAGCGAAACGTTGACGTCTGAATCGCTACATTCGTGATCACCGCTGTCACACCAAGAATGATCAGAATGTTGAGGATATTACTTCCCACGATATTTCCGATCGTGATTCCCGCATTCTTCTGCAGCGCCGCCGTGATACTGACCGCCGCCTCCGGCATACTTGTTCCCATCGCTACAATCGTCAGACCGATGATGAGCTGCGGAATCCCGAGCTTCTTCGCGATACTCGCCGCCCCCTCTACAAACCAGTCTGCCCCCTTAACGAGAAACAAAAAACCTACCAACAAAATAACAACCTTCAAGAACATCCTTTCTACCTCTCTTTCCTTGTTTTATTTTGCAGTAGGTATAAAAAAAGAGACCCCTACTGCGTAAACAGTAAAAGTCTCGCTATTTCATCACTTTCCGAGTTATATGTTTCAATAACTGTCTTGACGAAGAAGTGAACCGCGACCGGCAAGCTACTCCCTTTTTATATGTGTATTCTAACAGATTGATTTTTATGAATCAAGTACCAAAATAGATTTTTTATTCAAATTATTTTATTGGGAGTGAATTTCATCTGAATAAAACTATTCTAACAATTCTAAGAAGCTTCTCCTCTCCGTTATAGGAGATACTGTAAACCGGCATCGTTACATGCGTTCTTCTATGTGTACCTGTGGCAGACGCACTTTCAATATCGATTCAAGTCCCCAGATCAGGCAAAGCATTCCATTTATAATTCCCTTGGGATTGTTGTTCTGATTATCACTCATATTTTATCCTGTACCTCTAACACTTCTGCGGTAATTGCATCCACATCATATTCTGGTGCATGCTTGTTGACAATATCGTAGATTGGCTGAATGTCTTCGATAGATTCTTCAAGTTCATCTGCGATCTGTTCAAGGGACTTATTCTTCTGAAACTTTTTGATGATTGATGTCACAAGGCGACGATAGCCTTCTGTGCGACCTTCTTTATACCATTCCCGCTTCGCATTCTCCATCTGCTTTTCATATGTCAGATCAAACATCATAATTTTCTGCACATCCTCTCCGCGTTCCAGCAAAAAGTCCTTTAGGACATCCTCTGCAATGCAGCGGTTCACCGCATCTCTGATTGCAGTCTCATAATCCTTCCCGCCCTTTTCTGCCTTTGCAAGATTCTCATTTACATATCCAACAAATATCATATACTCCCGCAATGTCTGGCTCCGCTTTTTCAAATCCTCATTATTCCCCGGATTGATGTTGTACACGGTGCAAATCAGCTCTAACTGCGGTTCGCCCGACTGGTTTTCATATGCATCAGACAATTTCAACACTTCACACTCTGGTCTGTTTTTGTCTCCATTGTAAAACACTGCGAATTTCGGTGTCGGTATCTTCACCAGCTTGTGACTAAGCAGATATCTGTTTTCGACCAGCTTCTTGATGATCGTCACGAAATAAATCAGTTCCCGAAGTGGCATGTTCGGGTTATACGTTGACTGGTGTTCGTAGATATTCAGAATCGAATCCATACTCACAACAAACGATGCATCATTGTGTACGGTAAGCGATACCCCACTCTCCAGCGTATGAATCTCGATAATCTCCGGATCGGTGTATGCCGTCCCTGCCATCGCATTGTAGACATCCAACGCTCTTGCTCTGTCCTCCAACAACATACTAAATACGTCACTTTTGTACTCTCTGTTTGCCATATTTCGTCCTCCTTTGGCTTGCGCAG
>OIYT01000458.1_pt1 | contig 40849 bp, 36 predicted proteins | sample 1588201 | NCBI WGS metagenome assembly OIYT01 (sample SAMN03283260) | human gut metagenome | biome: human-associated habitat; material: feces | host: Homo sapiens | place: USA | collected 2013
ATGTCCGGCTTGCAGGCGACGTTCATCCCGTGGTACCAGCCGACGGGCAGGACGGCAACGCGCGTCTCGCGTTTCGCGCGCCAGAGCGCGCCGTAGCCGACGGTCGCGCCGACCGGCAGCGTGCGCACCTCCTCCACCTGCGTCTCCACGTAGCCCACAGGGCGCAGCCTCGTGCGGAAGGGCATTCTGCCGAGCAGCGCCGAGCCGAGGCGCACCGCGTCGCAGTGCATTTCCGGAAAGCGCAGGAAGGCGGCGGAATTGCAGCAGTGCACGGTTCCGGTCTCGAAGCCGGCCGCCCGCAGCCCGTCCACGACGCCCTGAAAGTCGGAAAACGACTGACGCGTCAATGCCTCGTCGCCGAAGGCACAGTTAAAATGGGTATAAATGCCGGTAACTGCCAGATGCTTGCAGTCGCGATAGACCGTCTCAAGCTGCTGTGCCTGCTGCGGCAGGAAGCCATAGCGCCCCATGCCGGTGTCGATCTTCAGATGCACCTCTGCAATGTCGGCGCGCTCGGCGGCGATCGCGTCGAGCTGCCGCGCGCATTCGAGCGAACCGACGGTGAAGATCACGCGCAGATCCAGCAGGCGGTTGATCTCCTCGCGGGTCGCGACCTGCCGCAGCATGAGGATGGTCGCGTCGGAAAACCCGTTTTCCCGCAGAACGGCGGCCTCCCGCTCCTGCGTCACGCAGAAGTGCTCGATTCCGTTCTCCGCTGCAGCCTCCGCAAGCGGCAGCGCGCCGAGGCCGTAGCCGTCGCCCTTGATGACCGCCCAGATCGGCGTGTCGCCCGCCTGCTTTTTCAGCTGGCGGATATTCTGCTCAAGAAGGTCTCTGCTTACAATGTAGGCGCTCATCGGAACACCTCCGTCATTTTCCTCTGTTTTTGATGCGGTACAGGCGTGCGGCAAGCCCCTTGTAGGCAAGCGCGCCCTTCTCCGCGACAAAATAGGAGAGCTTTTTTAGCACATAGTCATACTCGCCGATAAACTCCGTAAACTCGCCGCCAAAGCCCTTTTTGAAGCGATACAGGCCGTAGTGCGGGTTATCCTCGGAAATGTCGCCGGAGACGCCGCGGAAATCGTAAACACGGCATCCCGTTTCGATCGCCCACTGGATCATGCGCCACTGGAGCAGATAGTTCGGCATCAGATTGCGGTATTCGTTGGAAGAGGCGCCGTAGAGGTACCACACCTTGTCGCCATAGCGGATCGCCAGCGTTCCGGCAATGGGCTTGCCCTCGTAAAACGCCATATACAGACGGCAGTGCTCACCCAGATTGTCCAGCATCGCGGCAAAATAGGAGGCGGGACGCGTCGCAAAATTATCGCGCAGACCCGTCTCGACCATGATGCGGGTAAAGTCGTCGACCATCTCCTTGCCGCACAGGCGAACCTCGACGCCCTTGCGCTCGGCAAGACGGATGTTATAGCGCCACTTTTGGTGAAACGAGGCGAGCATCTCCTCTTCGCCGCGCCCGTTCAGGTAGAGGCGGAAGACGAACTTCGGCTGGATCGCCTCGAAGTTTTTGCCCGTGTCGCGCGTGCGGAAGCCCGCATCCGTCAACAGCTCGGCAAAGGCCGCATCGCTGACCGGCACGTCGGGGTCGATCTTGATGACATAGGCCTTCTCCTTCGCGGCAAGCGCCTTGGAGGCCGCCATCAGCTCATCAAATGTCGCCTTATCGTCCAGATCGCAGACGGGGCCGCGGCAGGCATACATCATCTTCTTGCGCACGACGGGCATTTTGCGAATGAGGAAGGCAATGCTGCCGCGAATTTTGCCCGCAGCATCGCGGCACACGATCGCCTGCCACGTCCACGCGGGCTTCTGCTTCGCCCAGAGCGCGCTCTGTGCGAAATGGCCTTTCGGATGCCCTTCGACAAAGGCTTCGTACTCGGCAAGGTTCTTCTGATTGACAAGTTCCGTCATGTTTGCATCTCCACGCGTTGTTTTCGTGCTTAGTTTATCACATTATTCTCCTCTTTTCAAGGGGGCATTCGCTTTTCCCCTTGACCTGCGCGGGCGGTTTGCGTTATAATGGAGAGCATAGGAGGAGGCGCATATGAACACCTTTGATTTAGACGCGCAGTATATTGCGCACACATATCGCCGTTTCCCGCTGGAGATCGTCTCCGGCAAGGGTTCCCTTGTTCGGGGCGCAGACGGGAATGAGTACATCGACCTCGGCAGCGGCATCGCTGTGAATATTTTCGGGCTGGCGGACGAGGCCTGGACGGCAGCCGTCACGCAGCAGCTCACGCACTTTTCCCATATTTCGAACCTCTACTACGCCGCGCCGACGGCGCGCCTTGCGCAGATGCTGTGCGAGAGAACCGGAATGCGGCGCGTTTTCTTCTCCAACTCCGGCGCTGAGGCCAACGAGTGCGCCATCAAGGTCGCGCGCAAATGGGCCGCGCAGGAGAAGGGCGAGGCATATTACAACATCATCACGCTGAAAAACAGCTTCCACGGGCGCACGCTTGGCACCCTTGCCGCGACGGCACAGGACTGCTATCACCGCGACTATCGTCCCCTGCCGTCGGGCTTCCTTGCGGCAGACGTCGGCGACGCGGAGGGAATGGAGCGCCTTCTGAAGGAAAACGCCTGCGCCGCCATTCTTTTTGAGTGCGTGCAGGGCGAGGGCGGGATTCTGCCCATCGGGCAGGCCTTTGCCGACACACTGCGCACACTTGCGCAGAAATACAACGTGCTCCTGATGGCAGACGAGGTGCAGCTCGGCAACGGCCGCAGCGGCGCGCTCTACGGCTACATGAACTATGGCCTGACGCCGGACGTCGTGACGACGGCGAAGGGGCTGGGCGGCGGACTGCCGCTCGGCGCGACGCTGCTGGGCACGCGCACGGCCGATGTTTTTAAGGCCGGTGACCACGGCTCGACCTTCGGTGGAAACGCCGCCTGCTGCGCGGGCGCGCTAAATATCCTCAGTCGCATCGACGACGCGCTTCTGCGCGGTGTCCGCGAGCGCTCGGACTATATCCGCAGCACACTGGAAGGCGCGGATGGTATTTTAAGCGTCAGCGGTATGGGTCTGATGCTTGGCTTGCAGGTGAACCGATCCGCGCGCGACTTTGCCCAGACGCTTCTGGAGCACGGCGTTCTCGTGACGACCGCGAAGGACAGGATCCGTCTGCTTCCCGCGCTGAACATTCCGATGGAACAACTAAAAATTGCCGTGCAGCAGATTCTGCGGTGCGCGGCACAATAGGAGGATCATATGAACTTAAAGGGAAAAAACTTTTTAACGCTGCTGGACTTCACGCCGGAGGAGATCACCGGTCTTCTGGATCTTGCCGCGGAGCTGAAAGCAAAGAAAAAGGCGGGCATCGCGCACGACACGCTCAAGGGAAAGAGCATTGCTCTGATTTTTGAAAAGACGTCGACTCGCACGCGCTGCTCCTTTGAGGTCGCCGCCTACGATCTTGGGATGCACGTGACCTACCTCGATCCGTCCGGCTCGCAGATCGGCAAGAAGGAGTCCATCGCCGACACCGCGCGCGTCCTTGGCCGCCTTTACGACGGCATCGAGTATCGCGGCTTCGGTCAGAGCATCGTGGAGGCGCTGGCAGAGCACGCAGGCGTCCCCGTCTGGAACGGCCTGACGAATGAATATCACCCGACGCAGATTTTGGCGGATATGCTCACCATTCGGGAGCATTTCGGTTCCCTCAAGGGGCGCAAGCTCGTCTTCATGGGCGACTGCCGCTATAACATGGCAAACTCCCTGATGATCGGCTGCGCAAAGCTGGGGCTGCACTTCGTCGCCTGCGGGCCGGAGGGCTATTTCCCCGATCCCGCGCTCATCGCGCGCTGCGACCAGATCGCGCGCGAGACCGGCGCAACGCTCGAGTTTGAAACCGATCCCATGCGCGCGACGGCAGGCGCCGACGTGATCTACACCGACGTGTGGGTCTCCATGGGCGAACCGATGGAAGCGTGGGCGGAGCGCATTGAGAAGATGCTGCCCTATCAGGTGACGACCGTGCTGATGAAAAACGCCGGTGAGCACGCGGTGTTCATGCACTGCCTGCCCGCCTTCCACGACCTGAACACCGGCATCGGCAAGCAGATCGGCGAGCAGTTCCATCTCGACGCGCTGGAAGTGACCGACGAAGTGTTCGAAAGCGCGCAGTCGATCGTGTTTGACGAGGCGGAAAACAGAATGCACACCATTAAGGCAGTTCTTGCCGCAACGCTGTGAGCCTGTCCGGCTGAGGCGTCCCATGAAGATTCAAGAATCCGCTGAAAACTATCTGGAAACCATTTTGGTTCTCTCCGCACGTCAGGGGGGCGAGGTGCGCTCCGTTGACATTGCCGCCGAGCTTGATTTTTCAAAGCCCAGTGTCAGCATCGCAATGAAAAATCTGCGCACGAACGGCTACATCCACATGGATGAGGGCGGCTACATCACGCTTCTGCCCGCCGGTCGGGAGATCGCCGAGCGCATTTATGAGCGCCACCGCTTCCTGACAAGCTGGCTGAGTAGCTTGGGCGTGCCGGAGGAGATCGCCTCCGAGGACGCCTGCCGCATCGAGCACGTCATCAGCGCCGAGAGCTTTGACGCGATCAAGAAGCACGTTCAGTTGCACCAGACTAAATAGCAAATGTGCCGCCTTGCTTCAAGGCGGCACATTTTCTTATGAGCAGTCACAGAGCCGTCTCTGGTGGAGGCGGCTCTGTTTTATCTACCAAAGTCTGGTCATCGCAAAAACGATCAGGAAATAGACGGCAGTGATGCAAAGCGCGACCAAAAGCGCGGCGCCTAAAATGCCACGGTAGAGCGCGCGGCGTTCCTTGCCCGTCAGCTCGGAGAGCGTGTTGTCTCGCTTCTTCCTGCCGGGACGGCTCTGCCAAGGCTTTTCCAGCATACTCATGTCCGCTATGGTACGGCCATCGTCGTCATCGTATTCCCTTTTTTGCTTCATTCGATCATTCCTCGGTCTTCGGAAGCGCGGCCTCCAGCTCGGCGGTGCGCTCCGGCGAATTGTAGAGATGGCAGGCGCAGTAGTGCTCCGGCTCGACTTCCGTGAAGTCGGGGACGAAGTGCTTGCAGATCTCCATGCACTTGCTGCATCTGGTATGGAACTTGCAGCCGGCGGGCGGGTTTGCGGGGGACGGGATGCTGCCCTGTAGGACGATGCGGTTCATCTTATAATCCGGATCCGGAATGGGGATCGCGGAGAACAGCGCGTCGGTGTAGGGATGCAGCGGCTTTTCAAAGACGCGTTCCGTCTTTGCAAACTCGACCATGTTGCCCAAGTACATGACGCCGACCGTATCGGAAATATGCTCGACGACGGAAAGGTCATGCGAAATGAACAGGTAGGTCAGGCCGAACTGCTTTTGCAGGTCACGCAGCAGGTTGATGATCTGCGCCTGAATGGAAACGTCCAGCGCGGAGACCGGCTCGTCGCAGAGGATGAAGTCCGGATTGAGCGCAAGGGCGCGCGCGATGCAGATACGCTGACGCTGGCCGCCGGAGAACTCATGCGGATAGCGATCCTTATGGTAGGACGCAAGGCCGCAGGCCTCCATGACGCGGGTAACATAGTCGTCGTACTCTTCGGCGGGAACGATGCCATGCTCGCGCACCGCTTCTCCGATGATCTCGCCGACCGGCAGTCTGGGAGAAAGGCTCGAGTAGGGGTCCTGGAAGATGATCTGGATGGACGGGCGAATCTTGCGCAGCTCGCGCTTCGGCAGGGAGAAAATGTCCACACCGTTGAAGTAGACCTCGCCTTCCGTCTTCTCCTGAAGGCGGAGAATGGTACGGCCGATGGTCGACTTTCCGCAGCCGGACTCGCCGACCAGGCCCATCGTCGTGCCGCGCTTGATCTTAAAGGACACACCGTCGACGGCCTTCACGTTGCCAATGGTAACGCGGAAGAAGCTGGACTTAATGGGGAAGTATTTCTTCAGGTTCTTTACGACAAGCAGGTTTTCCGGATCGTTTTCCGCACCCTCAAAGTTATTGGCGGAGTAATCGTCGTGTGTCAGGATCTTTTCTTCTTCCATATCACAGTTCCTCCACTTTCACAGGGTTCGGGTATCCGATCACTTCACCCTCCTGCATGAAACGGTAGCAGGAGACAAAGTGCGTGTCGCTGATGCGGATCTCAGGGGGATACCGACCGTCGCACTGGTCGCACTGCATTTCGCAGCGGTCACGGAAGTAACAATAGTTCGGCATATTGATGGGGTTCGGGACGCTGCCAGGGATGTTGTAAAGCTCGTCGACTTTCTTGCCGACAACGGGCTTCGAGCGCATCAAGCCGATGGTGTAGGGATGGGCGGGATGGTGGAAAATATCCTCCGCGGTTCCCTTCTCGACCACACGGCCGGCGTACATGACCACAACGTAGTCGGCCATGCCGGCGATGACGCCGAGGTCATGCGTGATGAGCATGATGGAGCTCTTGATCTTATCCTTCAGGTTCTGGAGCAGATCGAGGATCTGCGCCTGAATGGTAACGTCAAGCGCGGTCGTCGGCTCGTCAGCGATGATCAGGCCGGGATTGCAGGCAAGCGCAATGGCGATCATGACACGCTGACGCATACCGCCGGACAGCTCGTGTGGGTACATCCGGTAGACGCCCTCTTTGTTGGCGATGCCGACCAGTTCGAGCATATCCAGCGTGTGCGCACGCACCTGCGCGTCGGTCATCTCGGGGTTGTGGAGCTGGATGACCTCATCGACCTGCTTGCCGATACGGAAAACAGGGTTAAGGCTCGTCATCGGCTCCTGGAAGATCATGGAGATACGATTACCGCGCAGCGCCTGCATGATCTTCGTGGGGGTATTGACAATATTGTATGCCTTGCCGTCGCCGATATTCAGGCGGATCTCGCCGCCGACGGTCTGGCCCGTCGGACGCTGCAAGAGCTGCATCAGGCTCAGGCTGGTCACGGACTTGCCGCAGCCGGACTCGCCGACGACGCCGACCGTGGAGCACTTGGGAATGTCAAAGCTGACGCCGTCCACGGCACGAACCGTGCCGATGTCCGTGAAGAAGTAGGTGCAGACGTTGTCAAATTCGACGACGTTGTTCGGATTGCGCATTTTTGTGGTGTAGAGGGCCGGATCCTTCTTCGCGTTGTTGCGCTGCTTCTCCAGTCTACTGGTCAGCTTGCGGTTGAATTTCGAGATCTTGCGCGAGTCTTTCGCGGAAATATAGGAATTATCACGCTTTTTCTTCAGCATTCTTCGTTCCTCCTTACCGCTTCATTTTCGGGTCAAACGCATCGCGCAGACCGTCGCCGACGAAGTTGAACGCAATGACCGTGATGCAGATCAGGAAGCCGACGGGCACCCAGATATAGGCGTAACGGCCAAGGTTTTCGTTCAGAGTGGTAACGAACTGGATCATGTTGCCCCATGTCGCCATCGGGAACTTAACGCCCAGACCAAGGAAGGAGAGCGAAGACTCCGTCAGGATAACGCCGCCGAGCGAACTTGTCGCGGAAACGATGAGCTGCGGCATGACGTTCGGCACAAGGTGGCGGAAAATACGGTGGCGCACGCGGACACCGGTCGCTTCGGCCGCAATCATGAACTCCTGCTCACGCAGGGAGAGGATCTGGCCACGAACCATACGCGCAGTACCTGCCCAGCCAAGGATGCCGAGCACCGCCATCATGACGAACACGCGGTTGACCGGCTCCATGCGGACGCCGTCCATAAAGCCGCCGAGGATGAACAGAATCGGATAAGTCGGGATGCAGTAGAAGATCTCGACCAAACGCATGATAAGCGTATCGACCCAGCCGCCGAAGTAGCCGGCGAGGCCGCCCATGATGATGCCGATAAACATCGACAGGAAGACGACAACGAAGCCGACCAGCAGGGAGATACGGCCGCCGTACATCATACGGGCAAGAACGTCCATGCCGTTGCCGTCCGTGCCGAAGGGATGCTCGGAGCTCATCGGCGCAAAGTTGTAGTTCACATAGAACGGAACGTTGCGCGTGATGGTGAAGGTTCCGCTCGCGTCGGAGGTGACGGTCAGGGTCTCCAGCTCATAGACAGGATCCCCGTTCTCGTCAAGCTTATCCACGAGAGCCTCCTCTCCCTTCTCATTGAGCACGACCTTCAGCGCCTTGATCTCAAAGTCAAACGTGGCCTTCTCTTGGTAATTCGCCTTCATCTCGTTTGTCAAGTCGCCGAGAGCTTCCTTGAACTCAATGCTCAGCGTATCCTGCGCAGTGCCGTCAACGACGACAAGATCGGTGAAGTAGGCAATCTCGTTGCCGTCGGCATCAAGGATCATCTCGGTCTCCGGATCAACGTGATAGGTTGCGCCGTCGATGGTGAACTCCTCGCTGTCGTCATAGTGCAGGAGCGCCTCAGCGCGCAGGGCGGTGCTCAGCTTTGTGCCGGGGGTAACGGTCGCAAAGGTGTAGAGCGTGTTGATCGCAACAGGGGTTGCGCCCGTCGCAACGGAAAGGTCGTACATTCCGTCCGAGGTCTTGTGAAGAAGATAGTTCTCGCCGTTATGGATGAAGGTCGTCTTCTTCTCTGCGATCGCGGTGTTCGCCGCTTCGAGCATCTTCTCGTCCGCGCCGTCAACGTCGATGAACACACCGCCGTCGGCCTTCAGGGAGAAGGCAAGCTTGTTGAGCTTTTCAACGACATACTTTGCGCCATCATAGGTAAACGCCGCCGTCTTATCCGAGCCCTTGATCGAGTTAAACGCGGAAAGCGCCTCATCGACCAGTGCGGCATTGATCGGGTTTCCGTCCACGTCGAGCAGCTCGTCGCCGCGCTTGGCGGCAAGGGTGTCGATCTTCTCGCTGATCGTCATCGTGGTAGCGTATGCACCGACCGGCTGAGCATCCAGAAGATCCAGACGGTAGATCGCGTCGTTCAGACGGACGAGCTGATAGAACGTGCCGTCCGTGCCATCGACGATCGCGGCGTCCAGATCATTTTCCTTCATGTAGTTGATATTACTATTGGTCATCTGAGCGACCTTCTGCGGATAAGAGGGCGCGCCCTCCAAATTCAGAGGCTGCTCAAACTGCGTCTTAAACTTTGCAGTAGCATAGGTGCGGGGCATCGACTCATAGTGCCGGAAAACCTCGGACTGGCCGTAGGGGTAGAAAAGCGGGCCAAGGAAGGCAAAGACAAAGACGGCAATGAGGATACAGGTGCCAATGACCGCAAGGCGGTTTCTGACAAAGCGCTTAAACACCAAGCGGCCGGGGGAAAGGATCTTGACGCGGCGCGCGTCGTCAAGCGCCATCTTATCGGGGGCGGCTGCCTGCTTTTCGGCAGCGCGGCGCTTCAACGCCTCATTTAAGCTGTTTCGTTCCATACAGACACCTCCTTAATTGACGCGAACGCGCGGGTCGACGACCGCGTACAGGATGTCCGCCATCAGCGTACCCAACAGCGTCAAAATCGCGGAAAATGCCAGATAGAACATGGTAAAGGGAATATCACCGGCAGTCATCGCCTGATAGCCGGCATTGCCGATACCCTGGATCTGGAAGAGCTGCTCGGTGATCATCGCGCCGGAGAACAGACCCGGAAGCATACCGCCGAGAATGGTGACGATGGGGATGAGTGTATTTCTAAAGGCATGGTAATTGATGACGCGGCGCTCGGGAAGTCCCTTGGCGCGCGCAGTGCGGATATAGTCCGCGTTGAGCACTTCAAGGGTGTTGGTGCGCGTGTAACGCATCAGGTCGCCCATACCTACGGTAATCAAGGTAATACAGGGCAGAACAAAGTGTTTTGCGACGTCAAAGAACTGCTGCAGCTCGGTCATCTTGTGATAATCCTTGCTCTGCATACCAAACATGGGCAGGATCGGAATCAGAATACCGAATAGCAGTTTCAGACAGGTTGCAACAAAGAAGGACGGCATGGAAATGCCGATGAGCGCAAACACAGTAACGCCATAATCAATGGCGGAATACTGTTTACGCGCGGCAAGAATGCCGAGCGGAATTGCGATCAAGATCTCGATAAAGTACACCACGACATTGAGCCAGAAGGTATACCAGATTCTCGACTTAAATACGGACACACAGGAAACTGTCCATTGCCAGCTATCGCCGAAATCACCGCGCAGGGTGTTGCCGAGCCAATGAAAATAGCCGCCAACCAAGCCGCGGTTCATGCCGGTGCGCTCGTTCATTTCCTCCAAAAGCTGTTCATAGGATTTCGTCTGACCGGCTTTTTGCGACATTTCGCGCGCCCGCTTTTCAGGGTAGCTTGCCGGCAGGGAATACATCAGACCGTAGACCAAGAACATGACGAAGAAAAGGATCATTAAGCTCAGCAGCAATCGCTTTAGGATAAATTTGAACATACTTATCTCTCCGAACTTATCTTAATATAATGACCCGCAATCCCCATTGCCCCCCGAAGGGGCAATGGGGATCGTTCAGGTGAATAGAACTGTTGCTTAGCGAAAGCTGCCGGAGATTAGTTCATCTCAAGCGTTTCGACCTCGCTCATCCAGCCCCAGAACGGAGTAATGTCCGGAGTGATGGTGGAGACATTGACGCGCTCAGCCGAGAAGATGATCGCGTTCTTTCTCTGATAGGTGGGAAGCTCAACGCCCCAGTCCATGACTTCCTTCAGAGCGTCGGTGTAGACGGCCTTACGGTAAGCCTGGTCCGCAGAGCTGCGGCCTTCCATGATGAGGTTGTCAAGCACATCGGAAGTGATGTTGTACTTGTTCGAACCGGTACCGCCAACGGCGCCGATGATGTTGCTGGAGTGGTAGACCTGATACATATCGGGGTCGACCGTGGAGCCCCAAGCAGCAGCCCACAGCTCGTGGAGGTTCGCATCCTGCTTATTCCACAGTTCGTTGGAGTCGGCCGGATCGTTGATGATGAGGTTCATGCCAATGGTTTCCAGCGCGTTGTGCGCATCGGTGACCATGGAGAACGCGGGGTGGTTGCCGGTGCCGTCGCCGGGGATGATCAGCTCATACTCGAGCTTCGCGCCTTCGGGAGCAGCGGTCAGCTTGCCGTCCTCGACGGTGTAGCCGGCGGCCTCGAAGAAGCCGAGGGCAGCCTTCAGAGCAGCCTCATAGCGCTCCGGCTCGGTCATGTCGGCGGTGTAGATGTCGTTACCGTCAACGTCGACGGAGTAAGCTCTCTTGTAGCCCTCGTCGGTGGGACGCGGAGCTGCCCAAGAGGTGTTGGAGATCGGGTACTCGATGACGGAAGCCAGCTCGCTATAGTAGGAAGCGATGGAGGTGTCACGATAGACAGCCAGAACGGTCATCAGAGCCTTGCGCAGGTTCTTGGATTCCTCGGAGCCGGAGTCGCTGCCGACCTTAACGTTCAGCGCGTTGATGCCGATGTAGCCATAGCCGAGGTTGTCAACGAGGGAGGTGTGGATGACGTCGCCGTCAACCAGCTCGCCGTTGGTGTTCTTTTCACGAATGACCTCTGCAACAGGGACGCTCATCGAGACCTCGCCGCAGTCAACATTGCCGCTCTCAACGCCGCTGATACGGTCGGCGTTCTGGATTTCCTGGAAGAGGACGGTCTTGATCTTCGGGGTGCCCTTGAAGTAGTTCTCGTTGGCCTCGAAGGTAACGGTGCCGTTCTTGAAGGAGACGAACTTGTACGGGCCGCCGCCCATGGGGTTGCTCATGTACTTCTCTTCACGGAGCTTGCTCAGGTCGCCCTTGGTGAAGCCGAACTTGTTGTTCGCATAGTCGTACTCGGCGGGATCGCCATAGTAGCTCATCGGGACGACGGTAACGCCGACGTGATAGATCGCCGGAGCGTCGACCTTCGTGGTGTGGACACGCACGGAGTGATCGGACATACGGATGATGCCGGAGATGTTCGGAGCGCTTTCACCGGTCTGAACGCCCTTGGCGTACTCAGCGGCGCGGTCGCCCAGCTCAGCGTTGAGCAGATCGCCGATGGAGTCGGTAGCGACTTCCTTGTTGATGCCGTCGTCGGAGATGTCGTAGCCATAGGCTTCGATGAGCTTCGCCCACAGCTCTTCGGCGTCGTTGGCCTCATAGCCCCAGAGAGCAACAGCGGACGGGAAGTCCACAGCGCCGTACTCTTCGCCGTAAGCGGTGAGGACGTAGTCGGCAATGCTCTGCGCGAACTTAACGCCGGCAGCGTTGAACGCGTTCCAGAAGTACTCGGTCGCCTCTGCGCCCGCTGCGTCAACAACGGCGTCGGGGCCGGCGGCAAGGATGACGTTGGTCAGGGTGTCCATGCCGGAGCGGTACTCTTCCATGCCCTCGATCGGGATGGCGTAGAAGGTGCTGGCGCCATCATAGGTGGGGTCAGCATAGACGTACATGGAGTAGATAACGTCGTCGATGGTGACGGGGGTGCCGTCCTGCCACTTGACGTTGGTGGCCAGGTTGAAGTCGTAGTCAACCGTGCCGTCTTCGTTCTCGATGACCTTCAGGTCGGCGATGCCGGTGTAGGTGTAGTCCTTACCGTTGTAAGAACGGGTCTCGCCGTCGATCGCGTCGTAGACAGGGTTGCCCTCGCGGTCGGTCGTCAGCAGGCCGAGGCCGGTCATGGACACGACGTCCTGATCGTAGCCGCTGGCTGCGAAGAACGGGGAGAACTTAGAGGAGAACGGGTCGTAAGCGACCAGCAGAGTGTCGCCGCCGGTGTAAGACGCGGCAGCGTCGCTTCCAGCGGGAACCTGCTTCTCGGGATAGTCCGGATAGTTGTTCTCCGGCACAGGTTCGGTGGAAACGGGGGTGGACGAAGCAGACTCAGAAATTGCAGGGGTCTCGGTCTTCGGAGTCGTGCTTTCGGTGGCCTTATCCTTCTTCTTGCAGCCTGCAAAGAGGGTAACTACCATGCAGAGCACAAGGAGAACGGCAAGGATCCGTGCGGAATTCTTTTTCATTTCCTTTATACCTCCATATAAATTTATTCCTCCGTGAATCACGGTAAGAATTAGGATGATGTGCCTTCCTCCGGTTTGGAAGGCGGGTCGAGCGCCACCATTTCAAATGCGCGGCGCGTGGAAAACGCCCAGATGCCGTCGGCCAGACGGACGATGCTCAGCACACAGGCAAGCGCGTCCAGACCGCTGGGAGACTCCAAGAAATAGTACACCGTCGAGGCGACCGCACTGGCGGCTCCGAAGAGGAGCAGCAGCAGCGCGCCGGACCGCGCGCGACCCGCGAGCAGGTCGCTCTGCTTGCGCGTCAGCGGCGGGCGATAGGTCCGCAGGCGGACAAGCGCGAGGATCAGCAGATAGCACGGCACAAGCAGGAGCGCGAGCGGAAGGAAGAGGTAGAACTTACGCGCATAGTTTCCGTTCGAGAAGAGCGGGACGCTCATCGTCGCAACGGCAAGCAGCGTCTGCACCAGCAAAACGGCGGCGCTCTTCTTTCGCTGCGCGGGCGCGGCACGGAAATCGTAGTACGCGCCGCAGTAGATCGTCTCGTCCGTCAGTCGCCCGCGGGCGTTCATCGACGGCTCTAAGCGGTAGTCCTTTGTATACTTCTTCGAAAACACTGGCTCACCTCACACATTTGTGCGGCAGTGGGATCTCTTGGGTTTAAGACACTATACCACATTTCCCGCTCATAATCAACACAAAAAATGAATTTTTAGTAATTCCGAAAAAAAGTCGTGCTTTTGCCAAAACCGCCTGTTTCAATTTTCCGCGAACTTCGTCACTGTGTACAAAATGAGGTCGTATTTTTGGTGAAAATGCCCGTTTTTTGCTTTATTTGACGGGTCACGCTGCAAACGGAGCCACAAAGCGCGTTGCGCTTTTCTTTTGTGAGAAAAAGATTTTGCATGATTTATACACTGTATACCGAATATTCATGCTGTGCGGACAGAAGAACTTTGGTTGTGCGCGTGCGGTGGACTTTTGTGTATTGCCGTCGATAAAAGCGGTTTATGACTCGTTTGCAAGCAGCCAGTCGCGGATGCCCGCGCTGATCTCGCGGATGACGCCAGACTCGTAGGGAACGCGCAGACCGGCGCTGCGGCAGAGATCCGCGAAAGTCTTGGTTCCGGCCGCGTCGACGAAGGACAGGTAGCGCTTCCACGCCTCGCCGCGATCCTTCAGGGAGAGCATCCAGAGCTGGAAGGCGACCGTCTGCGCCATGCAGTAGTCGATGTAATACAGCGGGTGGAGATAGACATGGAGTTTCCACTGCCAGTGGGCATAGCGGCCGTAGAACGGCAGCGCGTCCATATCCAGCCACGGACGGTACTTGTGCTCCAGCTCGCGCCAGACCTCGTTGCGCTCGTCGGGCGTGAGATCCTCGTTTTCGTACATCCGGTGCTGGAACTCGTCGATCATGCAGCCGTAGGGGATGAAGTCGAGGCTGCCCTCGCAGTGCGCCAGCTCGTACTTCCGCGTGTTTTTGCCGAAAAAGTCCTTGTGGAAGTCCTGCGTGAGGAACTCCATGCTCATGGAATGGCATTCGCACGCCTCGATCGTCGGCTGCTGGAGCGAAGGATGGATATTCGAGTGCATGGAGCGGTAGAAGGCAAACGCGTGACCCGCCTCGTGGGTCAGGACATCCACGTCGCCGGACGTCCCGTTGAAGTTCGAGAAGATGAAGGGCAGGCGGTAATTCGGGAAGCTCGTGCAGTAGCCGCCGGGCGCTTTGCCGTCGCGCGAGAGGACATCGAACATCTCGGCGTCGAACATCTCCTCGATGAAGGTCTTCGTCTCCGGACTGAGCTGCTGATACATTGCCTTACCGGCGGCTAAGATCTCCTCTGGCGTCCCCTCGGGCATGGGATTGCCGTCCGGAAAACGGTAGTCGTCGTCATAAATGCACAGGCGATCCACGCCGATGCGCTTTCTCTGCGCCTCCTTGACCTGCGCTACGATCGGCACAAGGTCGCGGGCGATCTGCTCGCGGAAGTCGCGCAGCTCCTGCGCGCCGTAGCAGTTTCTGCCCAGACGATCGTAGCCCAGACGGATATAGTTCTTGTAGCCGAGCATCCTGCCCTGCGCGTTGCGGTTCTTTACCAGCTTGTCGAAGATCTCGTCAAGCTCCTCGCGGTGCTCGTCGAACACCTTGCCCTCCGCCTCAAAGGCGGCGCGGCGCACGGCGCGGTCGTCGCTCTGCTTGTATTTTCCCAGCATGGGCAGGGGCATGGTCTTGCCGTCAAAGTCGACGGTCATCGAGGCATAGAGCTTCTGATAGCGCGCCTCGAGCTTTCCGGCCTCCTGCATCAGCGGGATCAGCTCGGGCTTGAAGCTGCGGCGGGAAATCTCCATGTTTTGGAACAGGAGCTTGCCGTAGTGCGCCTCGAGCGCGGCACGGAAGGGCGAATCCAGAAGCGCCGCCTCCAGCGCGTTGGTCACGGCGCTCAGCTCCGGCCCGATCTCGTCAAAGTATTCCCGCTCGGCATCATAAAAGGGGTCTGCAGTATTGATGGTATTGCGGACATAGGCGATGGAGCTGAGGGTCACATAGTCCGTCTCAAGCGCCGTCGCCCTGTCAAAGGCGGCGATCTGCTCCTCCGCCGTCGCGGCGCTCGCAATCGTTTCGGTGAGCGCGGTAAGCTCCTTTTTCAGGTGCTCCACATCGGGGCGCTCGTAGGGAATCTCGGAAAATTTCATGGGTACCTCCTATTTCTATCCTTTATTCTATGCCGGTTCCGCCGATTTTGTGAGTGCAAAGCCATTCGGTTCGAGTGACCAGCGCACGCCGTCAAAATCGGCGCCGGAGGCAAAGCACAGCGCGTCGGCGGCAGAAAGCTGCCAGCGCTGCGCCGTTCGGTTTACATAAATCTCCACGCGTTCCCGTGCGGTGCGACGCGTGAAGGCAAGGCGTCCGCCGCCCGCCACGGTCACGCGCACATCGCCGAGGCGCAGCGTCTCCATGCCGTTTCTCAGCGCGGTGAGCGCGTGATACCACGAAAGCAGGTCCTTGTCTTCCCTGCCCCAAGGGTAGGTGCGGCGGCAGAAGGGATCCTCGAAGCCCTCCACGCCCGCCTCGTCGCCGTAATAGATGCAGGGTGCGCCGGGTAAGGTGAACTGAAGGAAGGACGCAAGGCGCAGCCGCCCGACCGCCTCCGCGCGCTGCGGCGCGGTGAGAAAGCGCTCTGCCTTTTCCGCCTTGCTGCCGACAAAGCCGCCGTCGCCAAGAACGGTGAGGATACGCGCCGTGTCGTGGCTGCCGAGGAGATTCATCACGCAGTGGAGCACCTGCGGCGGATAGTTCTCCGCAAGGGTCATAATGCACTCGCCCAGCGCGGAGCCGTCGTCGTTTCCGAGGGCAAAGTCGATGATCGCCTTGCGCCACGGATAGTTCATCACACTGTCAAGCTCGCTGTCGACAAAGTAGCGCCGCGACACGCCGTAGGCGCGCTTGTTCGATGCATCCTCCCATACCTCGCCGATGAGCAGCGCGTCCGGCTTGAGCGCGCGCAGGCGGCGCTTGAGCCGCGCAACAAATTCGTCCGGCAGCTCGTCGACCACGTCGAGGCGGAAGCCGTCCGCGCCGAGGCCGAGCCAATGGGCAAGGACGGAGTCGTCATCCTCGATCACGTAGTTTACATAACTCGGTTCCAGCTCTTCGACGTTCGGCAGGGTCGGCATATTCCACCATGCGTCGTAGTCGTTAGGGTAACGGCGGAAGCGGTACCATGAGCGATAGGGCGAGTTCGGGTCGCTGAGCGCGCCGTTTCCGAACAGGTGCTTCGCGTCAAAGTAGACGCTGTTGCTGCCCGTGTGGGAAAAGACGCCATCTAATACGACGCGCATCCCCATGCGGTGTGCCTGCGCGCAGAGTGCCTGAAAATCCGCCTCGGTACCCAGCATGGGGTCGACGCGCTTATAGTTCGCCGTGTCATAGCGGTGGTTGGAGAATGCCATAAAGATCGGGTTAAAATAGAGGATCTTGACGCCCAATTCTTTGAGATACGGCAGCTTCTCGCAAACGCCGCGCAGGTTTCCGCCAAAGAAATCACTGCACCAGTTGCCCGCCTCGTCGGCCGTATATCGCGGCGTATCCTCCCAGCGCTCATGCAGGGAAAACGGGCGCAGCTTCGCGGTCAGGTCGCACGCGCCGCTGCGGAAGAAGCGGTCGGGGAAGATCTGATACATGACGGCACCGCGCGCGTAATCCGGCACGGTGAAGTCCTCGGGGATGACGGAAAGCTGCCACTTGTCGCCCGCCTCCATGTTCGTGTCGCTCCCCTGCCGGAAGAGGCGGAAGCCGCCCTCTTTCTTGTTTACATAAAACCAGTAGAAGTAGAGCCCGTTCGCCTTCGGAGCAAAGGCGCAGCGATAGGCGGCGTAGCCGGAGCGGCCGCAGGCAGGCTCCTTTTCGAAGGGGAACTCCCCTGCCGCCGCGCCGTCGCAGTCCTCCAGCATGAGCTTTGCGCCCACGGCACCGCAATCCTTCGGAATCTCAAGGCGCAGAACGCACCGCTCCCCCCTCCGGAGCGTTCCGAAGGGGGTCTTGTAAGCGGTATTTCGGCTGTCGAACAGGATCCGCATCTTATTTCAGATACCAGATGTTCTCGGCATACTCCTCGACCGCGCGGTCGGAGGAGAAGATGCCCGCCTTAGCGATGTTGGTGATGGACATACGGCCAAACTTCTCGGCATCGCGGTAGGTCTGCGCGACGACCTTCTGCGCGCGCGTGTAGTCCGTGAAGTCCGCGACGGTCATATAGGGATCGGCCACGCCGAAGCGGCTTGTCAGCAGGGACGCGACCAGATCGTCAAAGCGCTGGCCAAGGATGCCGGAGGTCAGCATATCAAGAACGGCGCGCAGCTCGTCGGTCAGGTAGTCGTTGGGGTTGTAGCCCTTGCGCCACAGCTCGTCGACCTCGTGCGCCTTCATGCCGAACAGGAAGATATTGTCGTCGCCCACCTGCTCGTGGATCTCCACGTTCGCTCCGTCGAGCGTGCCGATGGTGACGGCACCGTTGATCATGAGCTTCATGTTGCCGGTGCCGGAGGCTTCCTTGCCGGCAACGGAGATCTGCTCGGAGATGTCCGCTGCGGGGATGATGATCTCGGCCAAGGAGACCTTGTAGTCCTCGATGAAGACGACCTTGAGCTTGTCGCGCACCTCTGGATCGGCGTTGATGAACTCGGAGACGGCGACGATCAGGCTGATGATCTGCTTGGCACGGATATAGCCCGCAGAGGCCTTGGCGGCGAAGATGAAGGTGCGCGGCTGCCAATCGCCGCGCGGATCGGCCTTGATCTGGCGATAGAGATGCAGCACGTGCAGGATGTTCAGAAGCTGACGCTTATACTCGTGCAGGCGCTTGATCTGAATGTCGAAGATGGAGTCCGGATCGACGCGCACGCCGTTGCGTTCCGCGATCAGCGCCGCAAGGCGCTCCTTGTTCTTGCGCTTGATGGCGCGCAGATCGGCCTGCACCTGCTTGTCGTCGGCATACTTCATCAGGCTCTCCAGCGCGCGGGCATCCTTGAGGAAGCCGTCGCCGATGAGCTTGGAGAGATAGTCGGTCAGCAGGGGGTTGGACTGGCAAAGCCAGCGGCGGTAGGCAATGCCGTTGGTCACGTTGAGGAAGCGATCCGGCGTGAGCTGGCAGTAGTCGCGGAAGATGCCGTTGCGGAGAATGTCGGTGTGCAGCTTGGAAACACCGTTGATCTTATGGCAGCAGGCAAGGCAGAGATTTGCCATGCGGATCTCGTTGTCGGCGATGACCGCCATGTAGTTGATCTTGCCCCAGTCGCCGGGATAGGCGGCGGTGAGGTGCTCAAGCAGGCGGCGGTTGATCTCCACGCAGATCGTATAGATGCGCGGCAGCTGCTCGCGGAAAAGATCCACGTTCCAGCGCTCCAGCGCCTCGCTCATAACGGTGTGGTTCGTGTAGGAAAGGGTCTGGCAGGCGATGTCCCACGCGCGATCCCAGCCGTACTCGTAGTCGTCGACTAAGATACGCATCAGTTCCGGCACGCAAAGCGCCGGATGGGTGTCGTTAATGTGGATTGCGACCTTCTCAGCAAGGTTATCCAGCGTGCGGTACTTCTTCATGTGCTCGCGCACGATGCTCTGCAAAGAGGCGGAGACAAGGAGATACTGCTGTTTCAGGCGCAGGCGCTTGCCCTGAATATGATCGTCGGCGGGGTAGAGCACCTTGGAGATCGTCTCGGCCATGGCATTCTGCTCCAGCGCGCGGACATAGTCGCCGCGGGAGAAGGCAGCCATATCAAAGCTCTGCGGCAGCTTGGCGCTCCAGAGGATCAGGCGGTTGGCGACCTTGCTGTGGTAGCCGGAGATGAACAGGTCGTGCGGCACGGCAGTGACGGAGTTATAGCCGACCTGTGCGACCTTGAACTTCCCGTTGTCCATCCATTCGCGCACTTCGCCGCCGAACTTGACCTCTACGGCGTCGTCCTCGCGCGAACGGAGCCACACGTCGCCCATCTCCAGCCAGTTGTCCGGAAATTCCATCTGCCAGCCGTCGACGATCTTCTGACGGAAGATGCCGAACTCATAACGGATGGAGAAGCCGGTAACGGGATAGGCAAGGCCGGTGGCCGCGTCCATGTAGCAGGAGGCCAGACGGCCGAGGCCGCCGTTGCCAAGACCTGCGTCCGGCTCGAGCGCGTAGATCGAGTCGATGTCAAAGCCGTATTCCTTCAGGCCCTCGCGGAAGTCCTGCTCGAGGCCGAGGTTAAAGAGGTTGTTGCGCAGGCTGGTACCGACAAGGAACTCCATCGACATATAATAGACCTGCTTGCTCTCTTTCTGCGCAACGGAGCTGTTGAAGCTGCCGTTTTTCTCGGTCAAATTTTCACGCAGCAGGCTGCACAGTGCGCGATACACCTGCTTTTCGGTCGCATCCTTCAGACCGCAGCCGCATACGCGGCGCAGCATCTCGTTGAGCTGCATCATGTTCTCGCTGCTGCGCTTTTCCTTCTTTTTGTTTGTTTGCTTTTCCATGGGTCCTCCTAAATTATTTGCTTCGCAGCTCCGTATAAAGCTGCATATATTCATCGGCAGGGCGCTTCCAGCTGAAGTCGCACTCCATATCGCGCTTTGCCAATGCATTCCATTTATCGCGCGCACCGTAGTAAAGTCCCACCGCGCGGTCGATCGCGCCGAGGAAATCGTCGGCGTTGTAGCTCTGGAAGGTGAAGCCCCTTCCCTCCTCCGTCTGGTCATTGTAGGGCGGCACGGTATCCTTCAGGCCGCCGGTGCAGGCAACGATCGGCACGGTGCCGTAGCGCATGGCGATGAGCTGCGACAGGCCGCACGGCTCGGACTTCGACGGCATCAGGTACATATCCGCGCCCGCGTAGACCCGCGCGGCAAGCGCCGGATCGAAGGCAAGACGGACGGCGACCTTGCCGGGGTTCTGGCGGGCAAAGGCGCTGAGCGCGTACTCATACTGCTTTTCGCCGGTGCCGACCACCACGAGCTGCACCTCGCGCTCCATCAGACGTCCCGCGATGTAGCACAGAAGGTCGATCCCCTTGTGCCCCGCCAGACGCGTGACCATCGCCAGCACAGGCGCGTCGGTGTCGGTGCGCAGGCCAAGCTCTTCGCGCAGCGCGCGCTTGTTGTCCCATTTGCCGGTCATCGCCTGCGCGCTGTAGTTCGTCTTCAGCGCCGGATCGGTCGCGGGGTCGAAGACCTCCGTGTCGATGCCGTTGGTAATACCCCAAAGCCAACTGCCGCGCAGGACGGAATCAAGCCGGTGCGCATAGTAGGGATAGCGCAGCTCCTCGGCATAGGTCTTGGAAACGGTCGTCACGATGTCCGCCACCTCGATGGCGCCCTTCATCACGTTGATCGCGCCGTCAAAGGTCAGCTTGCAGCGGTAGTCCTCAGGCAGGCCGAGCGTGTTTTCAAAGAAGGAGGCATCCGCCCAGCCCTGATACTCCACGTTATGAATGGTGAAGACCGTCTTGGTCTCCGGACACCAGCCGCCGTAGAGCGCGCGGCAGTAAATGACGCTCATTGCCGCCTGCCAGTCGTGGCAGTGCAGGATGTCGGGCTTGAAGTCGAGGTAGTACAGCGCCGCCATGACCGCTTTGGAGAAATAGGCAAAGCGCTCGCCGTCGTCGAAGTCACCGTAGACGGTGCCGCGCGCGCCGAAATAAAAGTCGTTGTCGATGAAGTAGACCTGTAGCTTCTTTTTTCTTGTTTTCAGGCGCATGATGCCGACATAGCTCTCGCGCCACGAAAGCTCCATGTGGAACGAGCCGACCTGCTCGGTCTGGATGTTCGGATTCTGCTTGATCCGCTTATAATACGGCAGGAACAGGCAGACCTCGTTGCCCTTCATTTTGGAAAGCTCCGCAGGAAGCGCCTGCATCACGTCTCCCAGACCACCCGTTTTAACAAACGGCGCGGACTCGGAGGCGACCATTGCAATTTTCATATGATCTCCCCTCTTTTGATGACCAGCGGGTGCTCAAACGTGCCGCGCAGCTTCGTGCCCGGGCGCACCACGACGTCCTTATCCAGGATCACGCAGTCCAGCTCGGCGCCTTCGCCGATCACGCAGTCCTGCATGACGATGCAGCGGTCGATGCGCGCGTTCTTTTCCAGCGTGACGTTGCGGAAGAAGACGGAATGGTTGGCCTTGCCCTCGATCCGGCAGCCGTCTGCCACCATGCAGTCGTCCACCTCGGCGTCGACACCGTAGTAGCAGGGCACCTCGTCGCGCACCTTTGTATAGATCGTGCGGTTGGGACGGCGGAAGAGGCCGCAGCGCACCTCGCTGTCCAGCAGCGCCAGATTGTTGTGGTAATACTCCGCCGTGCTCTCGTTAAACAGCGCGATCCCGCCGAAACGGTAGGCATTGACCTTCCATTCCTTCGTCGCAAAGCGATAGAGCACCATGTCGCGCTCCAGACGGTAGCGGCTGCGCGCGACCGCCTCCGTGACCTGACGGATCAGCTCCTCGCGGCGGATGACGAAAATGCCCATAGAGGCAAGATAGCTCGCGTCGGCGCAGTAGTCCACGGCAATGTCGGTCACAAAGCCGTCGGGCTGCGCCTTAACGGTCATATCCAACTGCTTTTTGCCGTTGCAGATGCCGTCCTTGACGGCGACGGTGATATTCGCACCGGAGGCGATATGTGCCTGCACCAGCTCGTCAAAGTCGATCGCGCACAGAACGCCGCTGTCGGCCATGACGACATACTCTTCCTTGGCGGACTTGAGAACATTGATCGCGGAATTGAGCGCTTCGAGCTTGCCGCGGTAGCTCGCGTTGCTGTCGGCAGCGAAGGGGGTCAGAAATTCAAGGCCGCCCTCCTCCAGATCCAGATCCCACTCCTGACCGGAGCCGATGTGGTTCATCAGGGAATGGTAATTATGCTTCGTGATAATGCCGATGTGGCGAATGCCGGAGTTGGTCATATTGGACAGGGAAAAGTCCACCTGACGGTAACGGCCGCCGTAGGGCAGCGACGCCATGGTTCTTTTGTTGGTGAGTTCGCCGAGGGAACTGTCGTAGATGTTGGCAAAAATGATACCCATTGTTGTCATGGCTCTGTTCACGTCCTTTCTCAGTAGATCTCGCCCGGTTTTACGGTCTCGTTGGCAGCGATGGTCTTCGCCTTGCCGACCACGCTGATCTTCTTCTCCTCGTCGCGGGCAAAGCCGCCGCCGATCACCGCGCCGCGGCAGATGCGGCAATCCTCACCGATGATAGCATGACGGATGATCGCGCCGCTCTCTATGTAGACGTTCGGCATGATAACGCTGTCTTCCACGATCGCCCCCTCCTGCACGGTGCAGCCCGTGGAGATGACCGAATGCATCACCGTGCCGTAGATGCCGCAGCCTTCCGCGATCAGGCAATTGACGTTTTTGGCGCTACGCGCGATAAAGCTCGTCGGCATGGCGTAGTTTCTCGCATAAATTCTGCCGCCACACTCCGCGTCGAGGTCAAAGGCCGGCTCCGTGCCGAGCAGATCCATGTTGGCCTCCCAAAGGGAGTTGATCGTTCCGACGTCCTTCCAGTAGCCTTGGAACTCGTAGGCATACAGGCTGTGGCCGGAGGCCAGCAGTGCGGGGATGACGTTCTTTCCGAAGTCATTGTCGGAGTTCGGGTCCTCTTCGTCGGCAATGAGGAAGCGGCGCAGAACGCTCCAGCGGAAAATGTAAATGCCCATGGAGGCGTTGGTGGACTTCGGCTTTTTCGGCTTCTCCTCGAACTCATAGATCGAGCCGTCGGGATTGGTGTTCATGATGCCGAAGCGGCTGGCCTCCGAGAGCGGGACGGTGCGCACGGCGATGGTGCAGTCCGCGTTCTTCTCTTCGGCAAAGCGCAGCATGGCGGCGTAGTCCATCTTATAGATGTGGTCGCCTGAGAGGATCAGCACATAGTCCGGATCGTAGCGCTCGATAAACGGGATGTTCTGGTAGATGGCATTGGCCGTGCCCTTATACCATTCGGATTTTTTGCTGCGGGCATAGGGCGGGAGCACCTGCGCGCCGCCGTGGGAACGGTTCAGGCGCCAAGGCTTGCCGTTGCCGATGTACTCATTTAGCTCCAGCGGCTGATACTGGGTCAGGATGCCCACGGTGTCGATGCCGGAGTTGACGCAGTTGGACAGGGGAAAGTCAATGATGCGGTACTTGCCGCCGAAGGGAACGGCGGGCTTTGCAGTGTTTTCCGTCAAAACCATCAGTCGGCTGCCCTGACCGCCCGCTAGCAGCATGGCAACGCAGTGCTTTTTCTGAAAGTTCATGCTCATTTCTCCTTGTCAGATTTATTTTTGGGTGCGATGACCCTTCTGTAATAGGTTGCGCTGAGCGGCGCGATGGTAAACGCGCCGGAATAGTTCAGGCCGTGCAGCGGCTTCTTTTCTGCTGTGACCTCCTCGAGTGCCGTCCCGCTGCCGCCGTATTTTACGTCGTCGCTGTTAAAGACGACCTGATAAGCGCCCGCCTTCGGCAGGCCGAGGCGATAGCCCTCGCGCTTGACCGGACAGAAGTTGAAAATGCAGATCAGCTCTCTGCCGCGCCGGTCGATCCGGCGGAAGGCGACGACGCTGTTGTCACAGTCGTCGACGGAGATCCAAGAAAAGCCGTTCCAGTCCGAGTCGTTGTTCCACAGGCTGCTGTGGTCGAGATAGAAATGGTTCAGGTCGCGCACATAGTCGAGCATCTGGCGGTGCCGCTCATACTCCAGCAGCAGCCAATCCAGCGCCTGATCGTAGCGCCACTCGATGAACTGCGCGAACTCATTTCCCATGAAGCTGAGCTTCTTGCCGGGGTGCGCCATCATAAAGCCGTAGAACGCGCGCAGGTTGGAGAACTTCTCGTCGTAGCTGCCGGGCATCTTGTTGATGAGGGAGCACTTGCCGTGCACCACCTCGTCGTGCGACAGCGGGAGGATGAAGTTTTCCGAATAGGCATAGGTCATGGAGAAGGTCAGGTGGTTGTGGCTGCCCTTGCGGAACAGCGGATCGAGCGACATATAGCTGAGCATATCGTTCATCCAGCCCATGTTCCACTTAAACAGGAAGCCGAGGCCGCCGTCGTAGTCGGGCTTCGTCACCATCGGGAAGGCCGTCGACTCCTCTGCCGCCGTAATGGCGCTGCGCCGCACGGAGAAGACCGCACGGTTGAGCTTGCGCAGGAAGGCGATCGCCTCTAAATTCTCCTTGCCGCCGTAGATGTTGGGGTGATACTCCTTGCGGCCGTAGTCCAGATAGAGCATGGACGCGACGGCGTCGACCCGCAGCCCGTCAATGTGGTACTTTTCCAGCCAGTAGACCGCGTTGGAGATCAGGAAGGACTGCACCTCATAGCGCCCAAAGTCGAAAACGCGGGTCTTCCAGTCGGGATGCTCATTCATCATCGGGTCTTGCAGCTCGTAGCAGCACGTGCCGTCGAACTCATACAGGCCGTTTTCGTCCTTCGGGAAGTGCGCGGGCACCCAGTCGAGCAGCACGCCGATGCCTGCCTGATGGCAGCGGTCGATGAACTTCATCAGCTGCTTCGGCGTGCCGTAGCGCGCGGTGGGCGCGTAATAGCCCGTGACCTGATAGCCCCAAGAGGGGTCGTAGGGGTATTCCGAGAGCGGCATCAGCTCCACGTGCGTGTAGCCCATGTCGGTCAGATACGGCACAAGCTCGTCGGCAAGCTCGTCGTAGGAATAGCAACTTCCGTCCGGCTTGCGCTTCCAAGAGCCGAAGTGCATCTCATAGATGTTCATCGGGCTGTCGAGCAGCTTCCGCTTTCCCTGACGCTGGCGGTAAGGCGCGTCGTGCCACGTATAGCCCTCAATCTCATAGATGATGCTCGCCTTGTCCGAGTCGTAGCGCGTATAGAAGCCGTAGGGATCGGTCTTATAGACGATGCGATCGTCGGAGCGGCGGATGCAGTATTTATATGCCTGCCCTTCCCGCGCAAAGGACGAAAACGCCTCCCAGATACCGTTGCGCACGCGCTGCATGGGAAGGTCTTCCGGATTCCAGAAGTTCCAGTCCCCCGTGACGCTGATCGCGCGCGCGTTGGGCGCCCAAACGCGGAACACATAGCCCTTCACGCCCTCACGCTCTTCGGCATGGCATCCCAGAAAGGTGAAGGCGCGCAGCTCATCGCCGCCGGAAAAGCGTTTCATGGAATTTTGTAGGAAATTGTTCATTCCTGCCTCCTTTTGGAAAGACTCTCCTTTTTATTTTTCTATTTTTCATTATACCACTTTGCACAAAAAATGCAACCACCTCTTGTTCGGTTTTATCAGACTAATGAATTTTCCTGTCAGATTGCTCATTTCCGGTTTTTCTTACCATTGTACGCTTTTTTTAGCGCGAAATGTGCGGAAAGTACGCACGGAAATAAAAAAGCACGCTTCACATCGGTGAAGCGTGCTTCAAATTTATAGTTTTTCCAAAACGCGCACAAGGTAGTTCCACGTGCGCTCCGTGGAAGCAATGTCCAGCCGTTCGCGCGACGTGTGGATGTCGTGCATCTGCGGCCCGAAGGAAACGGCGTCGAGTCCCGTGAGCGCATCAGAGAAGATGCCGCACTCCAGACCGGCATGGATCGCCTCGACCACCGGCTCCTTTCCGTAAAGCTCGCGGTAGGCCTCGACCATGGTGTCGCGCAGGGGCGAATGCTTGCGATACTCCCACGCGGGGTACGCGCCGGACTCGCCGTAGCGCGCGCCGTATTCCTGCGCGCAGGCGCGCAGGTGCGCGATCAACTCCGCCTTTTCCGCGTTGACGCTGCTGCGCACGGAGAAGGTCATCGTAACGCGCGTCTCCTCCGTCGTCAGAATGCCCAGATTGAGCGACGTCTGCACAAGTCCCGCAATATCCTCGCTCATCTTCTGCACGCCGTTGGGCACCGCGTCCAGCAGCCCCAGCACGGCGTCGCTGCTCGCCTGCGTCATAGGCGCAAGCGTGCTCTGCGCGCGCTCGCAGAAAAATTCCGCCTCCGTCTCGCCGCTCGGCAGAGTCTTTCTCACCGCATCGGCAGCGGCAAAGAAGGCCGCCTGCGGTGCCTGCGCGACCACCAGCGCAGCGCTCTCGCGCGGGATGGCGTTGTCCTTGCTACCGCCGTCGACGGAGATCAGGCGCACCGGAAGCTGCCGCAGGATCTGCGTGAGCACCTTGTTGGCATTGGCGCGTCCCTTGTTGATCTCCACGCCGCTGTGACCGCCGGTGAACTTGCGCACCGACATACGCCACACCTCGCCCGCCGTCAATGCCTCGCGGGCAACGGGAAGCGTCAGCTCCGAGGTCGCGCCGCCGGCACAGCTCACGGTCAGAATGCCCTCGTCCTCCGAGTCGCAGTTGAGCAGGACACGTCCCTTGAGCAGACGCATATCCAGCGCGCTCGCGCCCAGCATCCCGATCTCCTCATCCACGGTGAAGACCGCCTCAAGCGGCGGGTGGCGCAGCTCGTCCGAAGCCAGCACCGCAAGCGCGTAGGCAACGGCAATGCCGTCGTCGCCGCCCAGCGTCGTGCCCTCGGCGTAGATATACTTCCCGTCGTGGCGCAGGCGCAGGCCGTCCTTCAGCATATCAATGTCGCAGCCGGCATCCTTCTCGCACACCATGTCCATATGTCCCTGTAGGATCACCGTCGGGTGCGCCTCATAGCCCTTGCTCGCGGGCTTGCGGATGATCACGTTGTTGCTCTCGTCCTGCACGCAGGCAAGGCCGTGCGCCTGCGCAAAGCGAACCAGATAGTCCGAGATCGCCTTGGTATGGCGCGAGCCGTGTGGGATCGCGCAGATCTCCTCAAAATAATGCAGCGCCTGTGTCGGGCGCAGTCCTTCCAAAACAGCCATATGCAGCCTCCTTTGCGTTCTGTTCCTATCGCTTATCATACCACGTTTGGCCGCCGGACTCAACCGTTATTTCCACGCACATAAGAAAAGGACAGGGGTTTTCCCCTGTCCTTCAAAAAACTATATCTCTTTTTTCAGCAGGTGGATCAGAACATAGAGCGCCACCAAGACCGCCACCGTCACGCACATGACAAGCAGCATCATGCCGTTTGTGACCTTCGTGCCGAAGAAGTACAGATTGCAGTCGATCGAATCGCGGATCGCCTCAACGACCTCTGCGGGGAAGCCGGTGCGCCGCATCTCCGCAAAGACGCCGCGCATCGCATGGTTGCGGATCAGGCTCGTGCCGTAGGTTCCGGGCAGGAAGGAAAGCACCTTTTGTAGCCCGCTGCCGAACTGCGAAATGGGCATATACGCTCCGCAAATGAAGCCGTAGCCCGCGCTGACGGTCGTGCTGACGGCAGCGATCTGTCCCTCGGTGGTGAGGAAGGAGTTGATGATGCTCGAAAGCGCCGTACCGAACATAGTCAAAAGGAAAACATCCAGCACGATCAGCAGAATGTCGGTCACGGAGAGATACCAGCCTGTGTTCGCAAGATAGAGCAGGCACGCGCACATCGCGATCAGGCTGACAACGATCGTGGAAAACAGCGTGGAAAGGTAGTAACTCAGCGCCATTGTGGAGCGTTTGACCGGCGTGACCGTCAGGTCGCGCCGCGCACCCGTCACCTTGTCGCGCACCATGATCATATTGCAGCAGAAGGAGACCGTCACGCAGCTCACGGCAAGCAGCGAGGAAAACAGCTCTCCGCCCACGGTCGCGTCGATCAGCTTTTCGCTGACCTCGATCGCGCCGTCGAGCGAGGAGACAAAGCTGTTGTGGTAGACGTTTGCAAGAAAGGTCGCGTAGAGCACCAGCATGATGATCGGCGTGATGAGCGAGGAGATCAGCATCCCGTGATCCTTAAAGAAGAGCTTTGTGTTGCGGCGCACCAGATTGCCAAGTCCCGTCATTGTCTTTCGCCTCCCGTCAGCTTTTCTCCCGTCACGGCAAGGAACACGTCGTCCATCTTTCCCTTCGTGATCTCATAGTCGGCAAAGAGCGCCGGATGCTCCACGATCAGACGCGTCGCGGCGGCCGTATCCGGCACGGCGACGCGCACCGCGTCGCGCAGTTGCTCGCACGGCAGTCCGAACGGCTTGACCTCTTCGGGCGTCAGACCGTAGAGCGTGATAAAGTCGCCGGTGTAGCGGTTTTTCAGCTCCAACGGCGTTCCCTCCGCCGCGATGGCTCCCTTGTTCAGGATGACAACGTAGTCCGCGTCCGCCGCCTCTTCCATATAATGTGTCGTGAGGAAGACGGTCATGTCCTCCTTCTTGCGCAGCTCCTGCACGACGCTCCAGAGCAGGTGCCGCGTCTGCGGGTCAAGGCCGGTCGTAGGCTCGTCCAATATCAAAACCTCCGGCCGGTGCAGCAGCGCGCGCGCGATGTCGATCCTGCGCCGCTGGCCGCCGGAGAGCTTTCCGACGGTGCGCTTGAGCAGATCCTCAAAGTCCAGCAGGTGTGCAAGCTCCGCGAGACGCGCGCGGAACGCCGCGCCGTGGATGCCATAGAGCGCGGCGCGGCTCTGAAGGTTCTCCTTGACCGTGAGCGCCGTGTCCAAAACGGAGGACTGGAACACGACGCCCAAGCGCCGCGTGATCTCCGCAATACCGGTGTCGACGCTCTTTCCGCAGACGTTCACGCTGCCGCTGTCCTTGCGCAGTTGCCCGCACAGGATGGAGATCGTCGTGGATTTGCCCGCGCCGTTGACGCCGAGGAAGGCAAACAGCTCTCCCCGACGCACGCGGAACGAAAGATCCCGCACAGCGTGGATCTCGCCGAAAGATTTGTTCAGATGATCTATTTCTATGATCTGCTCCATATGGATTCCTCTCATCTTCCGTCCGGCGCTTTGGGGATGATCAGCGCCGCAACGATATAGGCGATCACGCCGCTGCCGCCCAAAGCGCAGAACAGCACCCAGCCCAGACGCACGAGCGTCGGGTCAAGGCCGTAGTAGTTCGCGATGCCGCTGCAAACGCCGCAGAGCATCTTATTCTGTTCCAAACGGTACAGTCGTCTCGGTTCGTTCATGTTGTTTCCTCCTTTTTCGTCGGTACGGGGCGCGGCGACGGATACCGGTAATCGCCGGAGCGGATCAGGATGGCAAGCGCCATAAACTCCTTGCCCAGCATATCGGTCAGCTCCTCTTCCGTGAAACGGCACATACCGGTCGCGCAGAGCACGCCCACCCCGTAGGTGTAGATCCACATATGGTCAAACAGACGCTCGGCATCTTTTTCGGAAAAGCCGTAATCCCGCCGGATGAAGTCCGTGCATAACTGCACCATGTTGCCAAGGATCTTTCGCAGCCCTTCAATGCCTGCGGCGTTCGGGTGCACCTCCATAAACAGCAGGCGGAACAGCTCCGGCTCCCGACAGGCGAAGCGGAGCATCTGCACGCCCACCTGCTTAAAGGCGGGCGTATAGCTCTCCGCCTGCTCAACGTAGTCTTCAAAGTACTTCATCGCCGCCGCACGCACCTCGGCGTGCAGCTCCTCGACGTTGGCAAAGACCGTAAAGATCGGGCGGGCAGAGCTTCCGAGCCGCTGTCCCAGCGCGCGCGTCGTCAGCGCCTGACTTCCCTCCTGCCGCACAAGCCCCAGCGCGGCGGCAACGACCTCTTCTCTTGTAAATTTCGGTTTTGGAGGCATCTTTGGTTCGCTCCTTTTCTGCATCGGTTGCTTTATTATAAGCATTTTTTCTCTATGCGTCAACCATTATTTTTAAGCAGCGCCTCCATTTGACAAATGCCCTTTTTCTGCGTGGCAGCAATGCGCCGCAGGATCGGCGCCAGCTCCCGACAGATCGGATAGCACAGCGTCGTATCCGCCATGCGGATCGCGCCGCGGTGGTGCGGTATCATCCGGCGGAGGAAATCGGCGTCGATGCTGTTGTCCACGCAGGCCTCGCGCATCTGCCGAAACATGGTCTGCTCGATCTGCTTCATCTGCTGCCGCCACTTCGCAAGCTCCTGCGGTTTGTTTCGTATCGTGCCGCAGGCGGCCTGTATGTTTTTCATCTGCCGCACACCCGCGGTCTGCTCCTCGATGATCCGGTCGGCGATCGCCTGCAACGGCAGGCAGGTCGTGTACTGCAAAAGATTTTGCGCCATAAAGATCGCCGCCTCGTGATGCGGTATCATCTGCACGATAAAATCGCGCCCGATGCTCCCGCTCTGGACGCTCTGCTCCATACCGCGCACCATCGTTTCAAAGATCTCACCGTCACGGCACAGATAGCGCTGTGTCGCCCGACTCCATTCTGCCATGCGCATTCCTCCTTCCGTCTATTGTATGCAGCAGCTGCGCGAAAAGCTCCCCGCCGTATATACGGCGAGGAGCCTTTCGCGGAGTTTTGCTATGAGAAAAAAACGATTTCAGGGAGGAAAGAAATGTGATATAATAGAATGTATGTTTACATCAGCGAAGCAGGCGCTCAGGAATATTGCGCGGTGCAAGCGCGATCTTTCCGAGGATCGCATACTGCGAAGCGTGCCCCGCCGCGGGAATGTTGCCGGGGATGCAGTGGATGGTGGAGTAAGCCAGCGTGGCAAACTTGACCGCTTCCTTATAGGCCGCCGGAATGCCGATCTCGTCGGAGACGGCAAGGCGGATGTTCTCCGGAAGGCGCGCCTGCAGCTGCTTCATGATCTGCGGATTTCTCACACCACCGCCGCTTGCATAGATCACGCGCGTCTGCGCGATGATCTCCTCCGGAACGTTTTCCTTCATGCTTCTTACGATGGCCGAAGCGGTAAAGGCGCAGGCCGTGGCAAGGAAGTCCTCCTTGGCAAGACGAGGGAACTTCTCAATGACGGAGGCGATGTACGCATGGTTGTAGTCCTGCGACCAGCCGGAGCGCGGCACCTGAAAACCACCGACACGACCGACGCCGATAAAGCGGCTCGGCTATGGGAGTATATAACATGAAAACAATCGGAATCAGTATGGTCGGATCCAGCTTCATGGGAAAGCTGCATACGCTCTCCATCGGAAGCTATCCAATTTATTATTATCCGTCCGATGTGCAGCCGCGTCTGGAGTGCATCGTCGGGCATACCCCACAGGCGGCGCAGGAGGGCATGAAGCAGTTCGGCTTCCGGCGCGCCGCGACGGACTGGCGCACGCTCCTGACGGACGAAAAAACGGACGTCATCGTCATTGCCACGCCGAACGACCTGCACCGTCAGATCGCGATTGAGGCGATCCGCAGCGAAGATGCCTACGCCTGTGCGCTGCTTGACCGGCACGCTTACCGCTTTTCCGTGGGGCTTTCCAACGTGATCGCGCTGCTCGATCCGGAGGTGCTTGCCATCGGCGGCGGTGTCGCGCTGCTGGGCGAGCCGCTTCTCTCCCGCCTGCGCACGCAGACGGAGCGTCTGGTCTACGGCATTTATCGCGGCAGCTACCGGATCGAGACGGCCAAGCTACAGGAGGATGCCGTGCCGCTTGGCGTTCTGCGCCTGCTGGCAGAAGAAACGGAGGCATTGCAGTGAATCTGATTTTGATTGCGGGTCTGCCCGCGACGGGGAAATCCCGTTTTGCGTCCTACCTTCAGCAGCGGCTGAACATTCCCCTGCTGTGCAAGGATTCCATGAAGGAAATTCTTTTCGATACGATCGGCTTTCAGAGTCACGACGAGAAGACAAAGCTGAACCATGCCGCGCTCGAAAGCCTTTACTACGCCGCGCGGCAGATCCTTGCCGCAGGCAGCTCCGTCATTTTGGAGAATAATTTTGAGTGGTACGCCCTGCCCGGGCTGGAGCAGATGATCGCCGCATACGGCTGCGAGCCGATCACGATCTTCTTCGGCGGCGACGAACGGGTGATCTATCGGCGCTATGTCGAGCGCAACGCCGACCCCACCCGTCACCGCGGTCATGTGCTCTCCACCTGCTATCCGGAGAAGGAGAACATCGGCATCATTCCCGAGCCGATCTCCCTGCAAGAGTTTCAAGAGAGCTTCCGCAAGCGCGGGATGTCGGTCTTCCGGATCGGCGAAAAGCGCATCGACGTGGACACGACGGACTTTTCCAAGGTCGATTACGACGCGATCCTTCAGCGCCTGCGGGCACTTATGGTATAAACGATCTTTTCCTCTTTTCCGGCGAAAGCGCAGAAATCGGCAACGATTTCTGCGCTTTCCAATACCCATATAAATTTATAGCTTGGCCTCGACGGACGCGCCGATCTGCGCGCAGGTCATCTCCTGTGTGACATGGGTGTCGTCGAGCGCGCGGTCGAGCCGCGACGCCTCCGCCTGCCTTCCGATATGCCGCAGGAGCATCGCCGCGGCGCGCAGGATGCTGGTCGGGTTCGCGTAGTCTCCCTTTCCCTCAGCGATCAGGCGCGGCGCCGTGCCGTGTATGGCCTCGAACATCGCATAGCGCGTACCGATATTGGCGCTGCCCGCCGTTCCAACGCCGCCTTGCAGCTGCGCCGCCTCGTCGGTCAGGATGTCGCCGTACAGATTGGGCAGGAGGAAGACCTGAAAACGGCTGCGTGTCGCCGGATCGACCAGATTGGCCGCCATAATATCCACATACCAATCCTCGACCTCAATCTGCGGATAGTCCTCTGCGACTGCATGGCACAGCACGGAGAATTTTCCGTCCGTCTTCTTCATGATATTCGCCTTCGTCACGATGCTGACGGAGGTTTTTCCGTTTTGCCGCGCGTGCTCGAATGCCGCGCGCGCGATGCGCTGCGTTCCGAGGTCGCTCGTCACCTTAAAGTCGACGGAGAAGCCGTCCAGTTCGATGCCTTGGCTGCCCAGCGCATACTCCCCTTCCGTATTCTCGCGGAAGAAGACCCAGTCAATGCCCTCCTGCGCGATGCGCACCGGACGGACGTTGGCAAACAGATCCAGCTCCCGCCGCAGCGTCACGTTGGCGCTTTCAAGCGTTCCGCCCTTCGGCGTCTCCGTCGGCCCCTTGAGCAGCACGTCGCAGGCGCGGATCTGCCGCAGCACATCGTCCGGAACGGACTGCCCACAAGCCAGTCGGTTTTCGATCGTCAGTCCCTCGATGCGGCGCAGAATGACAGTGCCGTCCGCGATCGGGCCGGCGAGCAGCGCGCGCAGGATGCGCTCGGCCTGCCGCAGGATGATCGGGCCGATCCCGTCGCCGTCGATTAGGCCGATCGTCACCGTTTTCTTTTCCTCCGGCGGAGCGATCCGCTCCATCCGGTGCAGGCGCTCCTGCTGCTGTGTCAGCAGCTGCCGAAAGCGCTCACAGGCAAGTTCCACATCCATGGCCGTCCTCCTTTGTCGCACTGAGAAGTCCCCCCGCTTCGATCACCCACTGCTGCCGCGGGGAAAGGGCGCAGCGCACGAAAAATTCTTTTCCCCCCTGCGTCACCACGCGCGCACGCCCCGCGCGCAGCGCCTGACGCAGGTCGCAGAAGGTCAGGCGCTGTCCCTGCGCGAGCGCATCATAGTCCTCGCGCCGCTCAAACGTCAGCGGCAGGATACCGGCGTTTACCAGATTGGCCGCGTGGATGCGGGCAAAGCTGACGGCAAGGACAACCCGCACGCTCAGATACATCGGCACAAGCGCCGCGTGCTCCCGCGAAGAGCCTTGTCCATAGTTGCTGCCCGCTAAAATGACGCTCTGACCCAGCCGCTTCGCGCGCTGTGCAAAGCCTTCGTCGCACACGGAGAAGCAGAACTGCGACAAAAACGGGATATTCGAGCGGTAAGGCAGGATCTTTGCTCCGGCGGGCATGATATGGTCGGTCGTAATGTCGTCGCCCACCTTCAGCGCGACCGGCAGCTCCAGACGGTCGGCAAAGGGCGGCGCCGTCGGGAAGGCCTTGATGTTCGGCCCGCGCAGCACCTCGACCGTCTCGTTTGCGGGTGCGGGCGGCAAAACCGCGCTGTCGTCGACCGTAAAGGCCTCCGGAAGCGAAAGCGCCTCATAGGGCAGGCCGAGCGCGGTCGGATCGGTCAGGACGCCCGTCAGCGCGGAGGCGGCGGCCGTCTCCGGAGAGGCAAGGTAGACCTGCGCGTCCTTCGTCCCGCTGCGTCCGCAGAAGTTCCGGTTAAAGGTGCGCAGGCTGACGCCGCCGGAATTGGGCGAGAAGCCCATGCCGATGCACGGGCCGCAGCCGCATTCGAGCAGGCGCGCGCCCGCGTGCAGCAGATCATTCAGCGCTCCGCATTCGGAAAGCATAGTCAAAACCTGCTTTGACCCGGGGGACACGGACAGGCTCACATTGGGCGCGATCGTCCTGCCGCGCAGCATGGCGGCCACGCGGCAAAGATCCGCAAGGGAGGAATTGGTGCACGAGCCGATACAGACCTGATCGACCCGCTGTCCCGCGACGTCGGCCACACGAACCACGCGGTCGGGGCTGTGCGGGCAGGCGATCAGCGGCGTGAGCGTGTCAAGGTCGATCACGATCCGGCGGTCGTACTGCGCGTCCGGATCGCTCTCGAGCGGCACATAGTCCTCCGCCCTGCCCTGCGCCGCCAAAAACGCGCGCGTCATCTCGTCGGAGGGAAATACCGTGGTGGTCGCGCCGGTCTCCGTTCCCATGTTGGCAATGGTCGCCCGCTGCGGCACCGTCAGGTCGCGCATACCCTCGCCACCCCATTCGATGATCGCGCCGACGCCGCCCGTGACGCTCAGAATGCGCAGCAGCTCCAGCGCAATATCCTTCGCCGTGACAAAGGGGCGCAGCCGCCCGCGCAGCTCTACGAAAAAGTACTTCTGCGGCGCGATGTAGTAAGCGCCGCCGCCCATGGCGACCGCGACATCCATTCCGCCCGCGCCGAAGGCCAGCATCCCGATGCCGCCTGCCGTGGGCGTGTGGCTGTCGGAACCGATGAGCGTCTTGCCGGGCTTTCCGAAGCGCTCCAAATGCACCTGATGACAAATACCGTTGCCGGGTCTGGAGAAGAAAATGCCGTGCTTGCGCGTCACGCTTTGCAGGTAGCGGTGATCGTCCGCGTTTTCAAAGCCGGATTGCAGCATATTGTGATCGACGTAGGCCACGGAAAGCTCCGTGCGCACACGCGCAATGCCCATCGTCTCAAACTCCAGATACGCCATCGTTCCGGTGGCGTCCTGCGTCAGCGTCTGGTCGATCCGCAGCGCAAGCTCTCCGTCGCGCTGCGACAGAAGATGCGCTTGCAGGAGCTTTTGTGCCAACGTCCTACCCATTTTCCTCCGTCCTTTCTATCATTCGTTTTCTCGCGTTGTCAATGTGTGTCTGCGCGGCGGCCTCCGCAGCCGGACGGTCGTGCGCGCACAGCGCGTCAAAGATTTTCCGATGCTCCTTGAGCACCTCGCCCGTGCTCTTGTGGCGGTCGATGGCCGCTCTGCGGTAGCGCGCCGTCTTGCGGTGCAGCGGCAGGAGCGTGTCGGAGATGACCGTGTGACGGCTGAAGCGGCAGATCAGCTCGTGAAACGCATCGTCCATGCGACGGATCTGGTCGGTGTCCGCCTTGCCGAAATAAAATTCCTGCAAGTCCAAAATATGCCGCAGTTGCTCCAGCTCCTCCTGCGTGACGTGTTCGGCGGCAAAGCCGGTGGCCAGCGCCTCCACGCTGCGGCGAATGTAGAGAATGTCCAGCAGGTCTTCATACGTGACGCCGAGCACCAGCATCCCGCGGCCGGTCTCCTCGATCAGGCGCTCCTGCTCCAGACGCCGGATCGCCTCGCGGATCGGCGTGCGGCTCACGCCGAGTTGCTCCGTCAGGCGCAGCTCCGTCAGCACGCTCCCACGCGGGTATACGCCCAGCAAAATATCGGTCTCTAATTTTTCAAACACCTGATCTGCCAGTGATGTTGTCTTAAATGCCATTTTGTTCCCCCTGCGGCGTAATGCCCGCCAAGCGCTCGACCTGTCTGGTCAGCTCGTCATAGGAAATGCTCGTCTGTCTGCCGTCCTCATATTCCCGATCGACCCACTGCTTGAGCGCGACGATGAGCGGGTCGCTCTTCTCGCGCACCTGCCCGTAAACGGCATGGAACCAGTAGGCAATGCCGGCAAGTCCGGAGGTCTTACTGATCTGGACGACCGGCGGCCGGTTGAGCAGCTTCTTCGTGTCGAAGGCGTTGTAGATCTCCTCGTCCTTGAGCAGGCCGTCGGCATGGATGCCCGCCTTGGTCGTGTTAAAGTTTCTCCCGACCAGCGGTGCCATCGCGGGGATGGCATAGCCGATGTCACGGCGGAAAAACTCGGCGATCTCCGTGATCACCGTGGGATCCATGCCGTCCATGGAGCCGCGCAGCGACGCGTACTCAAAGACCATTGCCTCGAGCGGTATGTTGCCTGTGCGCTCGCCGATCCCCAGCAGAGAGCAGTTGACCGCACACGCGCCGTAGAGCCACGCCGTGGACGCATTGGCGACCGCCTTGTAAAAGTCGTTGTGCCCGTGCCATTCCAGATATTGGCTCGGCACCTCGGAATAGTGCTGCAAGCCGTAAATGATGCCGGCAACGCTGCGCGGCAGTGCCGCCTCCGTGTAAGGGACGCCGTAGCCCATCGTATCGCAGGCGCGGATCTTCACGGGGATCCCCGCCTGACGAGAGAGCTTTTGCAGCTCGTTTACAAACGGGACGACAAAGCCGTAAAAGTCTGCGCGCGTAATATCCTCCAGATGACAGCGCGGCACGACCCCCGCCTCAAAGGCGAGCGAAACGGTTTCCAGATAGAACTCCAGTGCCTGCCTGCGCGTCATCTTGAGTTTCTTAAAAATGTGGTAATCGCTACAACTGACCAAAATGCCCGTTTCCTCGATGCCAAGGTCGCGCACCATGCGAAAATCCTCTTTCGTCGCGCGGATCCACGTGGTGATCTCCGGAAAACGCAGACCGAGCGCGCGGCACTTCTCCAGCGCCTCCCGATCCCGCTTGCTGTAGACAAAAAACTCCGTCTGGCGTATCACGCCATAGGGGCCGCTCAGGCGGGAGAGGTACTGATAGATCTTCACGATCTGATCGACCGTGTACGGCTCCATCGACTGTTGCCCGTCGCGCAGCGAGGTGTCGGTGATCCAGATGTCGTCCGGCATATTCATCGGAACGCGGCGATGGTTGAAGGCGACCTTCGGCACCGTGTCGTAGGAATAGACATCCCGATGCAGATTCGGCTCCGTCACGTCCTGAAGCGAATACTTGTAGGAATTTTGCTCCAATAGGTTGGTTTTCGGCGATATTTCCAGCATGATCGTCCGCTCTCCTTTTTTGCGCTGTCGCGCTACTGTGCTAAAGTCTGTATAATTGTATACAATTATACGATCAGGGAGCGATTTGTCAAGCGCTTTTTTGAAAAATCGCGCACCGACGGCCTCCGACGCCGCATCCGCACAAAGAAAAGCGCGGAAGGCTTTCGCCCTCCGCGCCGCAAACCGTGTTATTACCGGTTTCATTCTCTATTGTCGATCAATCTGCCGCATCCAGCAGCCGCTGCGAAAGCGACAGCATCTTCGGGTCGCTGTTGCAAAGCCGCACCTCACCCGCACCGCTGCGAAGGAGGTCGGCGGCGGCAAGTCGGCGGCGCGTTTCCTTGGCGGTGCCGTCCGCACCGTCGAGCAGCTCCGGCCCTTCGCCGACGACCGCGCGCACGGCGGCGCGCAGGAAGGGATAGTGCGTGCAGCCGAGCACGACGGCATCCGGCGGCGGCAGCAGATAATCTGCCAAATAGCCACGCAGCGCGGCCTCTACGGCGTCGCCGCCCGTCTGTCCCCGCTCGACCAGCTCCACCAGCGCGGGACAGGGACACTTGCAAATTTGACAGTGCGCGCCGTAGCGCTCCATGAGCGCGGCGAACTTCCGCTCGCGCAGCGTCGCCTCCGTCGCCATGACAAGGATTTTCCCGTTCGGGTGCCGATCCACGGCGGGCTTGAGCGCAGGCTCGATGCCGATGATGATCTTTTCCGGATAGCGCGCGCGCAGCTCGTCCACGGCGGCGGAGGTCGCCGTGTTGCAGGCCAGCACCAACGCCTTCGCACCCATGGAAAACAGGTGTTCTGCATTTTTAAGCGTCAGCGCTCGAATCTCCTCCGTCGGACGCGTGCCGTAGGGCGCGTTGGCCGAATCGCCAAAGTATAAAAATCGCTCCTGCGGAAGCTGTCTGCGCAGCTCCCGCAAGACGCTGATGCCGCCAAGGCCGGAGTCAAACACGGCAATGGGACTTTCTCGGTCGGGCAAGGCTCCCGCCTCCTTTTATTTTTTTCTCCGCCTAAGCGACCTGAAGCGGGTAAGCCGTGACCGTGAAGTCGGAAACGTCGGCTGCCGTAAGGTTCGACAGCAGCGTGTTGCCGATCTCGATCTCGGTCGACTGTCCGGCGCCGATGGGGTCGGTCAAAAGCGTGGTAAGCACGCAAAGCGGCAGCTCGGAATCCTCACCGTAGACCGCCACACAGACGCAGACAAGGCTCGCCGTCTGGTCGGAGTTGTTCGTCAACGTCCCCGTAAAGCGCAGGCCGCCGTATTGCCAGTCGGACACCCTTCCGTCCGTCACCTCGTAGCGCACGGTCTGCGCATCCGTCGCCGCCTTGGTCGGCAGGTCGGAGCGGAGCGTCAGCTCGGATGCATCGGTGTCTACACGGCTCTCATCATAATAGTAGCCGCGCTCCCCGGGCAGCAGCACCTGCGGATAGCCCATTACGTCCTCTACCGTAAGAATTTCGTTTCCGTCCTTGTCGCAGTAGGTGAACGTGCCGTAGTCGAGCAGCATCGGTTCTTTTCCGTCGTTGGTCACGGCGACGATACCGCGCGCCCAGAGATTGCCCAAGGCATTGCGCGACGTATAGACAAAGGACACCGCATCCTGCTCCGGAGCAGACGGCTCCGGCGGCTGTGTCGTGGCGGGAAGGGTCGTCTCCGGCTCGGAAGGCTCCTGCGTCGCAGGCTCCGTGCTCACCGCGGTGCTCGCCTCGGTGCTCACGCTCGTGTCGCCGCCCTCGGTGGGCGGAAGCTCCTCCGTCTTCTTTTTTCCGCAGCCCGCGCACAAAAGGACCGCGCCGATCAGCAGCAGCGCTATGATCCGTTTTTTCATTCTGTTTTTCCTCCTTGGTAATAAAATCGGTTGCCTGCTTTTTGGACGCCCAAACGGGTAAAAAGTTCCTTTTTCACAAGCATACCACATTTTGAGAGAAATTCAAGAAAAATTGCGAGAAAAAATGCTTGACAACCCGCTTTGGGGGTGCTATAATCACTGAGCAAAAGGAAGAAGGCTGACAGTACGTCCCTCACCTCCAGCGCAAGCGACGAGGTCTGATATCGAAAATTTCGCGCAGTTGCTGCGCGTTTTCGGTTGCGGGTGCTGTCGGCATCCGCGTTTTCTGTTTATGGGGTAATGGAGGTGCTTTACCATCGGCAAATTAGATCATCAGCTCAACGAAGACATCCGTGACAAAGAGGTGCGTCTGATCGCTTCCGACGGCTCTATGGTCGGTATCGTTACGTCCGAGGCCGCGCTGGCAATGGCGGAGGAGCAGGAGCTTGACCTTGTCAAGATCTCCCCGAACGCCGTCCCTCCGGTCTGCAAGATCATGGACTACGGCAAGTTCCGTTTTGACCAGCTCAAGAAGGAAAAGGAAGCCAAGAAGAATCAGCACGTCGTCGAGATCAAGGAAATTCGTATGTCCCCCGGCATTGACACCAACGATCTGAACACCAAAATGCGCGCTGCCCTCCGCTTTCTGAAGGACAACAACCGCGTTAAGGTCACTGTGCGCTTCCGCGGTCGCGAAATGGCGCATACGGAGATCGGTGAAGAGCTTTTGATGCAGTTTGGTGAAGGTTGTGCCGAAATTGCGAACATGGAAAAAAAGCCCAAGCTGGACGGCAGACATATGTCTATCTTCCTGTCGCCGAAAAGCGCCAAATAATTACAAAGGAGAAGTACCATGCCGAAACTCAAAACCCACAGCGGTGCAAAGAAGAGATTCAATCTCACCAAGACCGGTAAGGTCAAGAGAGCGCACGCTTTCAAGAGCCATATCCTCACCAAGAAGGACACCAAGCGCGGCCGTCGCCTGAGAAGCACGACTTATGCGGATGTCACCAACACGGACGCCATCAAAAAGATGATCCCGTACAAGTAATCGGATAGGAGGATATGAACAATGGCAAGAATTAAAGGCGCAATGATGACGCGCAAGAGAAGAAATAAAGTCCTCAAGCTGGCGAAATCTTACTGGGGTTCCAAGTCGACTCATTTTAAGATGGCGAAGCAGGCGGTCAAGAAGTCCGGCGTTTACGCCTACATCGGCCGCAAGCAGAAGAAGCGCGACTTCCGTCGCCTCTGGATCGCCCGTATCTCCGCCGCCGTGAAGCCCTATGAGATGAACTACTCCCGCTTCATGAACGGTCTGAAAAAGGCCAACATCGAGATGAACCGCAAGGCTCTGTCCGAGCTTGCGATCGCCGATCCCGCCGCGTTCAAGGCGCTGGTCGACACCGCAAAGAAGGCTCTGTAACCCAATAGATCAAGCGGCGTGGCTCCGGCCACGCCGCTTTCAGCGTGTCGAAAAACCCTTTTCGACACGCTGGCAGACTGCAAAAAGGTTCGG